>Ga0187892_10000172_pt1 | contig 167523 bp, 187 predicted proteins | sample MA1701073metaG_FD_139345 | JGI IMG/M metagenome (GOLD analysis project Ga0187892, IMG submission 139345) | Bio-ooze microbial communities from a basaltic lava cave in the Kipuka Kanohina Cave System on the Island of Hawaii, USA - MA170107-3 metaG ...
CTGCTAACATGACGAACCAGCCGATCTTCAGGGGTCGGGAATCGTACCAGAGCGACATGTCATACCCCCGGTCGCTACCCCCCCATGCAGTTGTACTCGCCATACCCTGACCTCCTTGTTAAGAAATCGCGAACCACCCCTCTGCCTTAATTAAAGACGTTTGTGTCCATTCCTTCCCGTTCAAATGCTTCTCAATTGGTTTGTTCGCTTTATAGACCGTCGTCAAATCCTAACTCTCTTTGCCCCATGTGTCAATAAATTCTTTCGCCCAAATTCCCCTAGAAAGACATGAGCATATCCGTTCCCCATACACTGACTCCGGCGAAAATTGAAGCTCTCAAAATGACCATGGCGCGGGAGTCAGATAGACGTGATAACTATCCCCCGATTCTCCTACTTAACTAAACAAATAGTGAATCTCTCCGATTCAATCATCATGTGTTTATTATGACGCGGTCACCAATGACAGAACCAGCCAGTCAGCTATACGAAGGAACGTCTTTTTCGAACAGCTGCTTTCGAGCAATGTCCATGGTTCTGTGCACGGCTTTCCGTTTTCAACCTTCCTGCTGAGATGCGAATGTGAAGAAAACCGTAGATTCCGTATCTAGAGATGGAGGCATGATACGCCGAAGCTGCTTGGCAAAACCATTGCGAGTCAGGGTTCGCGACATTGTGACTGGCAACCCTGCCTCGCGCAAGCCCTTCGCGGTATAGTGATGGCAGTGGTGGAACATATGGTACGACGACCGGGCGACGCAAAACCGGCTGTTGCCGACAATGCCAACCGGCTCTTCTAACATGATGGTTTCTCGGAGATAAGACCGCAAACTTCTATACCCAGCTGTACTGATCTGAAATCTGAAGGCTTCAACCGGGGGCTTTTGTGCCCGCTCAGCCCAAATCGATTGATGAATCCCAACTTCGACAACACCCTCCGTCGGCCACAAAAGCGCACGGAGCACCCCTGTAAATCCTTGACGCTTCTCCAAATACCACGCCCGCTCTGCGTAGCCCCATTCTTCGTAGACACGAGGTGCTCCCGGTGCCTCATTCATACCGGTAGTAACGTGGTCGCCTTCGCCACGGGACTCTCGCCCCTCGACAGGCAATGCAATCATTGAATGTGCAGCATCGAGTGACACGACGATTGAAATTGAGTCGCGGGGCCGAAGCTCGGAGTCAGGCCTTACAATCACACGCAACCCCTGTCATACAGACCGGAAGTGCCCTGTCATCGATAATGGAAGAGAGGCGCGAAGAAGCTACTACCAGGCTAGAAAAGAGTCAACCATGAAATACACATATGCAGGGGAAAATTTTTCACCTGCCGCCCATTGGCACCCAAGGTCTGCGGCAACCTAAGGGAAAGTTCTCCCCTCTGAGCGCACTCAGCAAGGTAACGGGGTAGTTTGGAGCTTTCCTCTATTTCGCGCGTCGAACGAGGCCCTTCTGAGGGCGCGCGTTCCGCGAGCAGGAGGACGACCAGGCCGCCTCCCGCCCCTCTCACGTTTCCATCATCTCCAATCGGGCGTCGAATTCATGACCGCAGGCGGTGCAACGGATGCAATCCGATTCAACCGCTACTACGTCAGATCTGACTCCCATGCCACCACAATCCGGACAGCGTGCGAGATGAACTCTCTGATCATCTACGGTTTCGTATTGCGACCCACGAAGACAGTACACGGGCTTTCCGTCAAGCAGCCAGAGATGACCCGAACGATCGACCACCGGTAACGTCAGATAATGGTGGTTGACGTAGTCTTCAAGTTCCTCCCTGCTGGTGAACCCGTCCTTAATCAGTTTTCCTCCCACCACCTCGTAGAGTTTGTTGTCTCTTACGATCGCCTTGGTTGGACCCATAGCTCACCTCCCGTTCTGATAAGGAGCGAATGGCCGATGACATATGCCGATGGCATAAACAAGGAACGGTTCTCGCTGGATGAACCGCGATTCACGAACGATGCGCGATGTGCCGCTATGCGACGCCCGAGTAGTATCGCAAAATATTCGAGACGGATATCACACCGATAATCTGTCCATCCTGGGTTACGGCCAGGTGTCTGGTGGCCTGATCCTTCATCATTCGTACGGCGTCGATGATAGGCCGGTCACCTTCTATGGCCACCACAGGCGTACGCATACACGTCTTGACCAAAGTCGTGTTGGGATCTAGCCCCTTGGCCACCACTTCTCGGTTAAGCGCTGAATCCGTGATGACACCGACATACGCTTGGCTATTTGTGACTAGCAGAGATCCCAGCTTCCATTGCTGCATCAGCTGCCCGGCCTTTCGCAGGCTCGCGTCTTGAGATACGCTCCGGATCTCGGAGGACATGTGTTCTGCAATCTGCGGACCGATGAGCGCGCGTCCGATCTTAGTCTTCTTCGGTTCGGCGGACCGGCGCGCTTCCAGTTCCGCCACGCAACTCTCCAACACTCGGCCTCGTTGTAACAGGCTCTGCTTCTGACTATCCATGCCAGCGCCTTCCGGGGCTTCGTCCGTCAGATTGACCAATCCTGCCGCCTCACCCAGCTCAGCATACTCATACGCGTGCAACAAGTTGGATGTCTGCCCGAGCAAATCTTCGATCAGTCGTTCAGTCTCTAAATCGAATTCTTCCAAACTGCGGGTCGGCTTACCCTTGCCCAGGAACGGAGCGAACTCAGCAAGCTGTTTGCGCATCCGATCGATGCTTCGATCCAAAGTAGCTCGTGGTTTTGAGGGAGTGGTGCGGACAGCCATAGCACCTCCTATGAATTAGGTGAGCGGAGAAGGCCGATATTACCCCCATGGATCAGCAAGGGCAAGTGGCCAGCAAGAAAACCTGCCTTCTCAAGAGGAAAATGCCCCGTTGACCGCAATGGTGATGCCAGTCCCAATATTCATGATAAGTTGCCCCAGAGGCAATCGGCCGTGTAGCGAGATCTGCATGCAGAGCGCGAGGCCGAAAGGTAGGCGACCTGAACTCCGAGGAAACAAGCGAGGAGGGCTCTTCGGAAGTATCCTCCCCGCAACGAACGTTCTCCGGCACTGATTAAAGCGCCTGTAAACAGACTGGGCACATGGCAATGTCAGCGAAGAAAGAGGACCCAGAGATACACATTGCTGATCAGTACCGAGCCCACCATCACGGGAAATCCAAACTTGAAGAACTGCCAGAATGAAATGGGGTAGCCGGCTTTGCGCGCAATATCCACTATGACGACGTTCGCGCTCGCGCCGATGATCGTACCGTTCCCTCCCAGACAAGCTCCAAGCGCCAGCGCCCACCACAGTGGAATGATGTCCGGCTGATGCACCAAGCTCGCATAATCCGAAATGTCAGGATGAAGCGATCGGGCAAGATCCACTATCAACGGATTCATCGCTGCAACGTATGGAATGTTGTCCACCGCAGCTGAGAGCATGGCAGACCCCCAGAGCACCGCGATCGTGGACCCAGCGAGATTTCCCTGCGTTACCGAAACTAACTGATCTGCCAGATAGCGAATCACCCCGACCTTGACCAGTCCACCGACCAGAATAAACAGTCCGATAAAAAAGAAGATGGTCTTCCATTCGACATCCGTCAAATATGACAACTCTTCGGCATTATCCGACTTCCGTCGCCCATGCCCCATAAGCATGAACAGGCTGGCACCAAGGAGGGCTATCGTGGCCGGCTCAAGATGAATGAGCGAATGGATACAGAACCCTACGTTGACGACTCCGAGGAGCCAAAGGCAGCGATGCAGGAAGGCTCGATCTGAAACGGCCTCCCGTGTACTTAAGGCCATCACTGCCGTTCTGAGATGCGGGGCCACGGTCATCTTTCGCCCAAAGATGACCCATAGCACCGCTAGGAACACGACCAAAATCAATGCTGCGACGGGGCCCAGAACTACGAGAAAATCGAGATAGCCCAATTCCGCCTTGCTGGCGACCATGATGTTGGGTGGATCACCGACCAGTGTCGCAGTCCCTCCAATATTCGACGCGAGTGCCTCAGTTACAAGGAAGGTGATGGGATTGAGCTCCAATCGCTTGGTAATGGCCAACGTGACCGGCGCCATGAGCAGCACGGTTGTGACGTTGTCGAGCATGGCCGAGAGGCCAGCCGTCAGCAGTGCCAGCAGCACCAGCAGACGAAACGGTCTAGCATCCGCTCGTTGTGCTGCCCAGATGGCCAAGACTTCGAAGAGACCGGTTTCTCGAACGATGTTAATGATCACCATCATACCGATCAGAAGAAACACGACGTTGTAGTCGACGCCGAACTCATGTGAATAGAACGCCTCCTCCTGCGACACCACGCCGAGCCCGATCATCGCCGCCGCCCCGCACAGCGCCACAATTGTCTTGTGGATCCGTTCGGTCATGATGACCAGATAGCACACACCGAAGATGAGTAGGGCTAAAGAAATCGAAGACATTCAATGCCTCTTGCCGCCTGATGAACGATGTTGGGCGCCGAATCTTTCGCGCATTATCCGCAGACATCAGCTGTAATGCAATGAGAGTCGGATTATTCGATGCGATTCGCACTGATTCGTGACATGGTTTTTCTGCAGTAGGGTGGAGACATTACATCGCTGATTCGTTGTACGGCGCACTCCACCAATACGTTGGCAGGCCCCGCTGATTCGGAGAATTACGTTGTATGTTTCTTAAAGTCTCTGAACTCTCTTGTGTACTGTCCTCTTTTTCATACTGTCTTCTTTTGAGGACGCAGTCTTCAAAGTGATTCCTTTACCTTTCGCCTGGATAGGAATGCAGTAAGTTCCGCGCTCTCTTTGGCTCCGTTCTTGCTCCAGCTCGCCTGCATCTCGTTCATACCGGGACACAATTGCTGAACCCCGGATCTCAGTACTCCTGAAACATTCACGAGGAGGACACCATGTCGCGTCGTAGCAAGAAATATCTGTTAGCCGGTCTAGCAGGAATGCTGTGCTCTACAGCACTGTTCGGCCTCACTGCGGCTCATGCCGATGGAAAGAATAATTTGCACCTTCCCGGCATGAAGGATCGATCTCCCTCTCCGGACAATTCCTTCACACGCATGTTTCCTGAATTGCCGCCCTTCGCCCCGCAGAGCGATGCTGCACGCGATCAGGTCAAAAAGCTCGGCGAAAAAGGCGGCGTCATTGATGCGTTGGATGATCTCAGCGATCCTGTGTTATCGATTACGGATCCTACGCGCAGCCTGAACAATCCCGACAATCCCAATATGACAGCCGGCGTGACCTTCTTCGGCCAGTTTCTCGATCACGATCTCACGCTCGATCCAAGATCTCCGTTGCTCGAACGGAGCAATCCCAGAACAACAACGAACTTTCGGACCGCTGCGTTCGATCTGGACAGCCTGTACGGCGACGGACCGGAAGCATCCTCTGAGTTCTATGAACTGAGTTCCACCGGCGATATCAAGCTGCGCGTAGAATCCATTCCGGGTTCAGAACTCGTCTCTCGCAAGGGGGCGATCCGTTTCGACCTACCGCGTGATCCCAACAATGTCGCCATCATCGCAGATAGCCGGAACGACGAACACGTCATCCTTGCACAGCTCCACCTGGCTTTCCTGCGTTTTCACAATGCCGTGATCGACCACTTGCGTGCAGACCCTGCTTATGCCGATCAATCACCTGAGCGGCTTTTCAAGCTGGCTCAACGGCAGGTCCGCTGGCACTATCAGTGGATCATCTTGCATGAGTTCCTGCCCTTGACAATCGGGCAAGAGCGGGTCGACGAAATTCTTCGGAGGGGACTCCGCTTCTATCGGGTAGATGATAATGACAATCGGCGTGACAGACGTTCAAGGGATCCGAGGCTTCCGATCGAATTTTCAGTGGCGGCCTACCGCTTTGGCCACTCGCAAATTCGCCCGAGCTACCGCCTGAACTTCGGTCCGACCGGCGGATCTCCGTTTTTCGCCTTCATCTTCGACGACACCCAGGACCCCAACGACCCGGATCCAATCGATTTGCGTGGCGGCAAACGAGCACCCCGGCGGTTTGTGGACTGGCAGACGTTCTTCGATTTCGGCGATGGCAATTTCCGGAACAATAAGAAGATTGACGGCAAACTCTCCAGCGTAGTGATGTTGCTTCCCGGCTCACGAGGGCCTGCTCCGGGTCTGCCTTCCGACGGAGTCCAATCGTTGGCTTCGCGTAATCTGATGCGACACGTCAATTTTGCGTTACCGGCCGGCCAGGCCATTGCGAGAAGGATGGGCGTTCCGGCATTGACACCCACGCAGCTGGAGATGCTCAAGCCCTTTGAGATGGATAAGAGCACGCCGCTCTGGTTTTACATCTTGAAGGAGGCGGAGATCATGGAGAATGGTCTCCGCTTAGGGCCAGTCGGAGGACGCATCGTCGGCGAAGTATTTATCGGCCTGCTGAAAGCTGATGAATCTTCCTATCTGGCCGCACGGCCCAACTGGATGCCGGTGCTGCCGTCTGCGACGCCAGGTGAGTTTCGCATGACCGATCTGCTGACGTTTGCCGGAGTCGTTCCACCCCTGAACTAACTGCGGCAACCAAAGGGGTCGGGAATCTTCATTGCTCTGAACGGGCGAGAAGAGATTCCCGACCTTCTTCGTTTTTTCACGAGGCTGGCGCGACCTGCTAGGCATCCCGTGTTGGTTGTGCTACAAACCTGCCGACGGATGGCTGGGCTCGTTCGAAGGTCGCGCACATGGCGATGGGGCTACGTTCAACAGGATCTCTTGCACGAGTGATCACGGCAGGAGTCTTGTGCAGCCTGGCCATGACGGGCTGCCTTTCTCCGAGCACGCTGAATCGTGCCGTGACGAGCTATGATGAAGCAGTCACGGACGCCATCTCCAAACAGCTGCTCATCAACATCGCCTGCGCCCACCTGCATCAACCGATTCACTTCACCGGCGTTTCGAACATCGCCGCCACATTTGATTTCAGAGTCAGCGCCGGCGCCACACCTGCACTCACGGGAGATGCCAGTAGGACGCTCATGCCGATTTTCGGCGGGAGCGTGGCGGAAAATCCCACCTTCAGTATCGCGCCCATCGAAGGAGAGGAGTTCACCAAGCGGATCCTGACACCTTTTCAAGAATCCAAGTTTCTCCTCTTGCTGCAGCAGAGATGCGACATTGATCTGTTGCTCCGGCTGATGGCACAGGAACTGCGGATCGTCGAGAACGGCCAGATAGTCGCCTGCCGGAATATGCCTGCGGACCGGAAGGGCTACGAGACGTTCAGCCGCGTGGTGACGCACCTTTCGGCCATTCAAGATCAGAACCATCTCCATGCCGAACCGGTTGTCTATAATCAAACCAGGATCTTCAGCCATCATTACCGCTCCCGATGCGCTTAGGCACGCACGAATCGCTACGACGACTGAGGTATCGAAGAGCCAGAATAAGAACGAAGCTCCATCACGATAGGTCGGTCGACTCCTATCCGTCCTTGATCTCACACTAACCCCTCGACCGCTTCGGACGAGAAAAGACTTGTATAGGCGATTGACTCTATCGCACGCTACGAGTCGCGCAGCTCCGACACAGGAACTTCGAACGCCGCATGGTCACGTCAACAACCTCAACGATGAAGAGGACCCTTCTGGCCGGAGCGATCGGTAATGTACTCGAATGGTATGACTTCGCGCTTTATGGGTACTTCGCCCCTGTGTTCGCCGCGTTGTTCTTTCCTTCCAATTCTCCCTCCGTGTCGTTGATCTCCGCATTCGGGGTCTTTGCGGTTGGATTTCTCGCACGACCTCTTGGGGCAATGCTCTTCGGTTATTGGGGCGATACGCTGGGACGACGCAACGCGTTAGCCTCGTCGATTCTCCTCATGGCTGTTCCAACTTGCCTGGTGGGGCTTTTACCGACATACGAAACCGTGGGGGTAATCGCCCCCATAGCCCTGACGCTCTGCCGGTTTCTTCAAGGATTGTCGGTCGGGGGAGAGTTCACTGGGTCCGCCACATTTCTCGTTGAGCATGCAGCGGTTTCGAAACGCGGCTACATCGGGAGCTGGGCAGGGTTCAGCGCCCAGATCGGTGCGCTCTTAGGATCGGGGGTGGGGGCGCTCATCGCGTCAAACCTTGCGGATGAGGCGCTCCATCAATGGGGCTGGCGGATTCCCTTCATTATGGGCGGCTTCATCGCAGTGATCGGTTGGTATGTGCGCACCGGAGTTCCGGAGTCGCCGGCCTTCGAACGAGTCCGCCTGGCTGGGGGCCTTGCATCTTCCCCCGTCCTCGACGTGTTCACGAAGCAGCGACACGCCGTGGCAAAAGTCGTCGGTCTCATGTGGATGCATGGCGTGGCCTTCTACCTGTTGTACGTCTATCTGACGACCTACCTTGTGACGGTAACGAACATTACCTTCGGGACAGTACTGGCTCTCAATACGGGCTGTATGACGCTGCTGGCGCTGCTGATCCCACTGATGGGCGCCTGGTCGGATCGAGTTGGACAGACTCCCCTGCTCATGGCGGGAGCTGCAGGGATTGCCCTCATGTCGTACCCGTGCTTCCTCTGGCTCACGAGCAATGACGTACCTCGCATGATTGCGGCGCAAATTCTGCTTACGGTGTTGGTCGCCTGCTATATGGGACCGTTCTTTGCTGCCGTAGCCGACCTGTTCCCGACCGCGCAACGCTATACCGGCCTTTCGGTCGGGTACAACATCGGAGCGGCATTGTTCGGTGGAACCGCACCGCTAGCCGCCACACTGTTCATCGAGTGGAGCGGAAACAACCTGGCCCCCGCCTTCTACTTAATCTTCTGCGCGACCGTATCTCTCAGCGTCACGTTTACGCTTCGAAACAGAATGCCGACTTCGCCGGCTCCATAGCAGTACAAGCGGCTCCGAGAAAATCCTACGGCAATGTCGGAAAGAGCGCTAGCGCTGAACCTTGAGCACCGGTCCAACCGCCAACCACGCGGCAGGACCCAATGCGGCGTTATGCGGAAGATGTGCGATATACCAGAACACGACGTCCTTTTCTCGGACGCCTTCTCCATCTATGTAACCAAGATCCCCTCGCGCTCCGGATATCCATCCCGAATCCTCTTCTTCGTGGTAGAGCCGCACACCTACATCTTGCTTTGAAAAACAAGATTGTGGCACCCCGTCGTCCATCAACGGAGGATATCCATCGCCCGGCAACACCCAGACCCCGTGACCGTTCTGGCTATCACGAACAAACCAGCTCCGATGCTTGGACGGATCCTTCACGGCATTCACTTCATTGGTATATTTACGCCACCCTGGTCCCCATCCTTCATTCGCCACTCCATCCGTATACTCGAACACTTGATCACGGTTCTCGCCGGCGATGCCAAAATCGAGTCGCCAGTAGGGATGGTGTTGGTGGGTCGTATTGCACGACAAGCCACGACTCTGCAGGACCGGTCGGATCTCGCCATGCTCACTCAGGTACCAGACGTGATAGAGATGGTACTCGCCAATCCTGGCGTAGACTCCGATTTCAAGCCATTTGACACCGCCGCTACTATACGTTTGCACACAAACTTTTGAGTTTCCACAGGACGGCATCGGGTCCAAGTGTTTCCACGTGATCCGGTCCTGGAAGGGACCGCAGCGACCGGTCGATCGCCCGATCCCGAACCAACTGTATGGATGGTACCAGGGCCATTCCCGTTCATACTTCACTTTGATGACGGGCAAGCTTGCCTTCGCAAGTACCAGCTCGTTGTCAAACATGACCTCTGTCAGCACCAGGCTTTGATTACCATAGACCTCCCACTCAAGCGTCCATTTCTCCCACGTGATTGTCCCGGATCGGGGCTCGGCAGAGGCCGGAGCAACCAAGCCCAGAACCGTGCACAGACAGATTGCCACGAGAGCCATGCGCATGTGAGGCACTCCTTTCCTTACCGTGTGGGCTCAGCCCCGGCTTGACGCACCTTGTCCTGATCGATTTCCTCGGTCAAATCGACAACGGCCCAATACTGCGGGTCTCCGGTTCCCTCCTGCTCAAAGGTGACATAGAACACCCGGTGTCCATATCCTTCCTGATTCCACCACCACAAGCGCCATTCCGGATCCGTCAAGATGACACGGGCTTTCAGATCCTTGACCTTGTCCTCGATTCTGGCATCCAGCCGGGCGACTCGAATGGCCTCTTCCTCCTCTCGATCACCCTCCGGTGGCTGATAGTCCTTGGGCACAGCCGGCAGGCTGACGAATTCCTGCGCGTTCATACAGACAATCACTGCCTCTGCATTGCTGTAACTATAATAGGTGATGCGTGTCAGCCCAGCCTGTCCGGACGTACTTCGCACCGCCGAAGGACAGAACCGGTCTTTAGACTTCGCCGGCTCCGCACTGATGAAAAAAAACCGTCGGCCGAGTTTTTCCAGCACTTGAGAATGTCGTTCGGCAGCTTGGACGACCGGCGAATCCTCGCGAATTTCATCAAGGTCCGCCTGTTGCGTCTTGGCTGCGCCAAGGATGGTATCGCCCTTCGGTGTCAGACGCGCACCACCTGTGGCCTGGACTAATTCCAGTTTCAACACCGATGGAGGTTGGGCAGGAAGCGGCTGCTTAGGCACGGCCGTCTCCGGATCCTTGCGTGTAAAGGGAGAGCAGGCCGTCAGTCCAACGAGGAGAATCGAAAGGAAGAGGACACCCTGCAGAGACCATACGGTAGGTTTCATTGGAACATCCTCCTACAGCCATGATAATCGTGTTGGCTGTATGCGCGGCATCGGATACAGATGCACTGAGCCGGCTCCGAAACAGAAGCGGGAGAAAATAGAAACGACCGGGGCAGACTATGATTAGGAAAACTGAAAGTCAATAGGAGAACAACGATTCAGGAGTTTCATCGACAGCCGAGAGCGAACGACCACGCATCGACCCAGTCAGCGCAGGTGAAATTCAATAGATACGACCGAAGGGGCTATATTTCGGCGCTTGCTTGCTCGAGCAGCCAAGCTTCGAACGCTTTGCGGAGCATTCGTTTATGGTGTGGTTGGTATCCGGGAATACTCGAGTAATCTTCCAACTCCAGCATCTTCTGAATCATGGTCACGGTATACGATGCTCCCTGAGCCTCATGATCTTTGTGCCGTACGGCAAGCCGACTCTCAGACTTGCCAGTGGCGCCCTCATCGAAAACATGCCAATCACAGTCTTTCGAAAATCGAAGGTAGGCCATGACGTTACTCAAGAACTAAAGCAATGCCGTGTGCTCATGAGTTTCGCATGCTTGGACGACAAGACTCAAGGACCGACCTGGCGGCTTCAAATTTCATCCTCGCGCAGGCTATAACCGGCTCTCTCCAATACCCGGTGCAAACTATCCATCACTTGAGGACTATCAGAGTGCGGCAGCACCTTCAGTTCCGGTGCCGTCTGGAGTTTGACTAGAAGCTGCAGGGCTTCAGACCCGGCGAGTTCGTCGCAGGTCTCATACAAGCCCCCCGGCCCCTCCTCCAATTTATTGTGGACCTTAAGAATACCCCGGATGCTTGCAACGATGGAGGCGGTGGGAGTGGGCATAAGCAGTGTGGCGAGGGCCCCATGATCGAGCCGGAGCTTGGGAGCGATAGGGAGCGGCTCACCCCCGCGAAGTCGCTGCGCGGCGGGCAGGAGAATTTTTTCTTCCATGCCGATGTGACGGAGGAGCCCAGCCCGGAATTGATCATACGCTGCCTGATCGACGTGGCCGGCATGAGCCACAGCCCGTTGAAGCAGTCCCTCAAGCCGTTGATGGTCTTTCACAAGAAAGTCTGTGACCAGTCCCGTGTTTTCGCTCTCTCGTCTTTCCATCCATTGCCTCGGATTATTGTCTCCTCAGAACAATTCCAGATGCGGACGAGGTGCCCACCAAAGCCTCCCGGCCGTTTTCATTGTCCCCGGTTTGGTACCGAAGCAGAAAACAGGCGGTCAAGAATCACGCCGGATAGGCTACTGTTTGCTGCCGGGCCTGTCAACGTTGGGTACTGTCACCGTAGGTCGCACACGACATTGCGAGCGGACGCAGCAGTCCGCGAAAAGATTTCCTGCCACGTTGATTTTACAGAATCGAGGGAACCCTTTTCCGTCCCTTATTTACCAGGTAGCTGAACTGCTTTGCTTGATTGTGCCGAGCGTTGCGGAGCATTTTGGGCTTGTGTCTGACTGCCTAGGTTCATGAGTTCCGGAGTTGCTACGGCCAGGACCACGCCGAGCGCGACGGCACTTTGAAACTTCATCACGACTCGGACCGCTTTAACAACATCAATAGATCTCCACTTGTTGATCTTCTCCATTCTGATTTCCTCCTTATGTCGTAGGAATACATGCGGAAGAATTTGGAAACATCACGGCATCGATAATAGTTAATAACCCCTCGGCTGGCATGTCAATGCCCCGAGGAGGAATTCTTTCCTCATGCCGTGGGAGAAAAAAAGAGTTGGACCGAAGTATCAAACTGGTTTGGCTAGCTGAGCAATGGCAGCATCGGGCGTTTCGGCCTGCACAGTACCGATGAGTTCGTAGCCTCGCTTGGACAAGCTCGCCTCCAGCCATTTGTTACCCTGAAAAGGTGGAATAAACCACAGGGCGAGGTATGCAACAATGAGGAGAAGATAGACCATGGACTGCTCCCCGCCTGCCTGTGACTCGATCGTTACCGCCTCTATGAACGTACACACGACAGTCGCTCCAAACCAAAGGCCGGCCCAACCCCACAGCTTTTTCGCGACCATCCAGATGAGGCCCAGGGCAAAAGCGGGCCACGAGAAGCCGACCTTCACTGCCTCGAAACCTAGCATCGGATGTTTGTAGACGTTGAATGTTTTCATGTGACGCTCTTGCAGAATGATCGCCTAATTCTGCCTGCCGATGTACTGTACCGTCCCTCTCATATCATCTCAAAGTTGCGGCGCAAGTCCTAGAAATTTTTTCGAGATGCTTCCTCGCCCTTCGTCCGTGTGCGCAGCTCTCTACCTTGCGCGATTCGCCGCTTTGCTCTTACAATATGCCACCCTGCGAGACCTGCCATGCCTTGTGTCCCACGTCCCTCCGGTCGCATTCCCCTTCCATACTCCGTCACGAACCGCGTGCAGCCTTCCCTTACGCTGCCGCTGATCCACCTCTCGGCCTCCTGTTTCCTGATCACACTCCTGGTGCTGAGTACTGTTCCGGCATATGCCGAGTGGGTGGCGGTTGAGAAAGACTATTTGTCGCCGGAACGACAGACCGTGTACGTCGAGTCGGAGACCATTCGCCGGGAAGGGAATCTCGTGACACTGTGGCAATTAATCGACTTTAAGTGGATGCAAGGGAACCAGGGGATCGGCCCCCTCGGGTACGGACCTCACCGATATTTCTCAACCAAGACCCACAAGCAATTCGATTGTGCAAAACAGCGCCTTCGACTGCTCGCCTTCACGGAATTTTCACTTCATATGGGAACCGGCACACCGGCTCGCGGGTATGTAGACAGCGGCAACTGGCTACCGGTTGAACCGAAGAGTATTAATCAAGCTCTGTGGGAAATTGCGTGCGGGAAAAACTGACCATGCCGCTCCACGTCACGTTCGAGTCAGCACATAAGATGCTTTACGAGGAGGGCTAATACACCATCACGTGATCAACCAGATAGCGCCCGTCTTTTTCTATCATGATCATTTCTGCCACAAACTCCCCTTCTTCTTTCGTGAACCGTTGTCTCCAGACGATCACGATCGATTGCGGTCGTCTGAACACTGCGACGAATTCCCGCTCGGCAAAGTAACCTTTTTCGCCCTGATAGTACCGGCACACCTTGTCGAAATGCTCCTTCGTCATGCCCGCTTTCAACCGATCCGTAAAGTCGGCTACATGCCGTGCATGATCGATTGCAGTGGACGCAGCCATCAGATTGTCCATGATTGGAATTGCGATCTTCAGGATTTCTTCATCGGATTGCCGGGCTAATTCCATGACATGACCTTCCGCAAGCAATTGGTGGCACCGATCACCCTCGCGGACACGTCAACAAGCTACATGCGGAGGAGGAAAGTGTCAACGGCACGAAGGCTGAATGAGGTCCGGCATTAGCGACAAGGACGAGGCGAGCGACTGTTCAGACTAATGCGGCATGTTCAGATCGAATCGGCTCCTGACACCCTACTCATCGACCGAGATGCGTTCATACCGTTTTATGGATTGGACGGTCCTTCGACGTTCGCCTCGTGCGAGGTATTGTAGCATCGGCACGCTCTTCTCCCCAGATCCAAAACACCAGTGCACTTGTAAGCGCGCTCAAGCCGGCCAGAAGACTGAGCACGAGCAGCACGATCCCGATGCTGATGATCCAGCTGTCGAAATCCCATGCAGAGAACATGACCGCACCTCCTGGAAGAATAGGATGTGCCGACTGACAGGTCTTTGTGTCTCGAACATGGAAGCCCCTTGCACATTACTCTACACCTCAGTTGTGAGTGAAACCAGTATCACGGAACCCCCGTTTCACCCTCAACGGTGCACCCGCGAAATGCCGGGCGTGGGTTCCAATTTCTTCATGGGCAACGAGACGATCTGTCTGGAGGGGACAAGGTGTTCACGATCCAGATATGAAGACATATCAGGGACTTGGCGCGCATTCGATTCAGCATCTGGACAAGCTGTTTCGATGTTGCGATCAACCTCCCTGTTTGGAATACGTGCGTAACTTCCCAAAAGAACAACCTCATCGTCGACTTCGGGCTCGATGGTCTATGCCTTGCACCGGTTCTTCTATTTTCGAGGGAACTATCCCATCCATTGTCAAAGGAAAGTCGAAGCAATCAGCGAACGCTATCGATCGTTCTTCCTTGAGAGGTGATTCATGGGCCTGGGTCTCAACATGAGCATTGTCACTGCGATAGGGCTCGGCCTTACGCTGGGTTTCCTGGTGTCGGAGTTGGGCGAACACGAGAACGGAGCCCGGTTCCAACCGTTGTCTATCAGCATGTCCTTGGCGGTACAGACTGCGGAAGCGATTGCCCCCGGACAAGCCATCCATGCTCAGCTGGAGATAGTTCAAGGTCGCCCGGTGTACGAGATCGATATGCTGGGCTTCAACCAAAGATTAAACAAAGTTCAAGTCGGTGCGGAGGATGGAAATGTGGCGGTTGTGATGAGCGATGACCAACAGCAAGTGGGAAAAATAGAACCGGCACAGTCGGAGAAAAAAGGAGCGATATGAAGGTCAAACCTCTATTTCCTTCCTGGACCCACACGTGCAACCATCTTGTTATCGCTCGGAGGTGCACAATGAAGAAAGCTAAGATCGCAATCACGACAATCTGTCTGCTCTGGGCTGCAATCGCAACCGTTTCCACCAGTGAGGCCGCGACCACTTATGCAGGAGCGATCGTTGGTATTGATGAAGCCCAACGGACGATCACATTTCAAAAGAAGGACGGGCGAACCTGGACGCTACCGGTGACCGACCCCAACATCTTGAAGCAGAAGCAGATCGCCGAAGGCGACCGGGTCAGGATCGAGGTCGAATTAAACGATAGCGACTTCAGCCAAATAATCACCAAGATTACTAAGATTCCCGATCAACCCGTGGCCGGGCCAACTCCATCCCTCGATGAGACCAGGCCATGACATTACGATAAGCGGATGGTTGCTCTCAGCTTCTAACGAGAACGATGGACAAATACAGAGGCAATGCATGGGTATTCCTCGCCAACATCCGACGGTCATCGTTGTTCTGGTAAGCTTGCTGACGTTCTCAGGGCTTCTCTGGAAGCAAAATGTCGGGGCAGAGCCACCACGAATCATCGATGGCTCAAATGTTACGTTCCTGTACCAGATTACCGTTCCCGGAAAATACGAATTCGTCATTCGAGTGCTCGGTCATTTCGTTCAGGGACGACGCCAACTGCCGCCGACCTTAGAGCGGATGTTCAGTGGCATGACGCCCGGCGACGAGAAAACACTCGAACTGACTGTGGAGGAAGGCTTCGGCAGTTATGACGTGGGGAAAAAGAAAACCATTCCGAGGAGAGATGTGCCGGCTGACACAAAGGAAGGAGATGTCTTTCAAAATCTCGTCGGCCAGCAGGCAACTGTGACTCACTTGTCAGACGAGTCCGCAGTGGTGGATTACAATCATCCTCTAGCGGGAAAGCCCGTCGTCCTGACGATTAGGGTGTTGCAAGTGGATGGTCCCGGGATATCAGTTCTCTATTGAGGAGGTGCGCCATGAATTGGAGCAGATCCGCTGCCGTAGCGCTGATTGTGACATTCATAGGCTCGACCGTGATCCCGTCGGGATCGTCCCTGGCTCAGGATCAGGCGTCAAGCGCGAACAGTTCAGAAGGCACTGGAATTCAAGTGGTAAGTTGGGCGCTTACGGTTCCCTATTGTGCCGTCAAGAGCGCCTTCGCGGTCGCAGGCAGTGTCGTCGGTGGCTTGGGATACGTCTTTTCCGGGGGAAACTCAAAGACCGCAGAGTCCGTCTGGGCCACAAGCGTCTATGGAACATACATCCTTCGACCAGCTCATCTGAGAGGCGAAGAACAGATCCACTTTCTTGGCAACGCCGGCGATGACCAAAGCGAGCCTATGGAGCGTGCTGCAGCGACAACTGAACCACAGAAATAATTGGAACGTCGCTCGTCGATTGTGTGAAAACCTTGTACACAAGGTGGCACACGGGGAGGTAATAGTTGTCTTTCAGCCGACCCAGACCTCGGTGATGACGCCCCCGGAAAGACGGTTCAATTGGTACTCGGCCGGCCACGAAGTGTGCCCATTCAACACAACAGAGGAGGTCGTCATGAGCACGTTAGTGAGACCGGGTGTTCCTGCCGGGGGATTTAAGATTGTCGGACAAATTCGGGCAACGAACGGTCTGGTGTTTCAACGAAACCAGAATGCGATGGGCATTGCCGTCGAATTACTGTCCACGCATACCTCGGGCGCGCCCGTGGTGGATGAACGGGGAGAATTTACGGGATTCATCAGTGAGTTTGACATCCTTCGTGTGCTTCTTGAAGCGAAGAAGGATCTGAACCAGTTGACAGCAGAGGATGTCATGGCCAAGGAAGAGATCTCAGTCATGAACGAGACCGGCATTGACGAGGCAGTGAAGATCATGGAAGAGAAACGACTCCTGAGCCTGCCGGTCAAAACAAACGGCAAAGTAACCCATTCGATTACGCGGCACGACCTGCTGCGGGCCTGGATCGGCCTTGGAGTGGACATCGAAACCCATAATGCCTAGTCAAGGTGTGTCAGTACAAAGAAGACTCCCCGCGTCGAAGATGTCCTAGGCGAAACGGAACGGTTCCGGCATCTTTTTATGTCTTACTGTTTTCTTTCCATGTACTAGGGAGTCCATGAGGGCCTGAACCTCCCAGCACCAGAAAGGAGGTCCCGCCATGCAAGCTGCAAAGAAGTTTGATCACCCTCGCCCCGTTGATACCCCGGTGTACAGTGAACCGAAGCCGAGTGTTGCTGAAGACAAGCCCGAATATCCGCCCTGGGATATCAAAATCGGTAAGATGATTTTTTACCTTACTGTCGCTCTGGCCGTCTGGTTCTTCTACTGGTTTAACGGAATCCAATGCCCTTGCTAAATCAACTGAGAGATTCGCGGTTGGAGGGATTCGATGAACTCTATGACGTCGTTCAGACGGATCTTCACACTGAGCCTCATCAGCATATTCGTCGCTGTCGTGGGGATCGCACCGGCATATTCACAGTCAGCCGCAGCTCCAGGATTGGTTGGATCGCATCCGGGCAAAAGCCGGGAAACACCCGTACCGGCAAAGCCGAGAGGGTCCCCCTCCGATAGGGCGATGAAAAGCATGCGACCCTCTGATATCCCTGATCAGACGACGGTGCCAAGCGAACGGATGCGGGCACTAGAGGAGCGGCTGCGAAGTGGGCAAATGGAGCGGCCGATTGCACAAGATCAGGTAAGTGACCGGTTGGAGCGATTCCACAGCGGATCAGTAGAGCGTTCAACCGGCGACACAACCTCCAGGCAGTCGGTTCAGGAGGATATGCCGTATTAGATGATCGCGGACAGCAGTTCCGCCATCACGCGGACGGGTATTACTTTGTCTTGGCAACATCCCGAGCCGCCACAGTTAGAGAGTCAAGGTGCCTGCGAGCGTGGAAGGTGCTGTCTGATCGCATCATAGATCTTCCTCGAACGGACTTCGTCGCCCATCACACCGACGCGAATGGTCACCCGGGACCTGGAATCCGAAACCGAGTCAATATCGATCCAGATAGTCGCTCCATCCGAAAACGCTGATTCCATGTGGGCGGACAGCTTATCTACCTTGTCTTCTGTCAACGTCAATTCCAAATCCTTCATGGCGGCCACTGTGGCTTCATGCATGACAGGCACCGGATGATCGACCTCATCCTTCAACTTGCCCATCACATAGACTGCGCCGGCTACGCCACCCGCTGCGCCGACCGCAAGGGCGAAGCAACCGGAACAGAATAGGCCAACAAGCACTCACAGAACCCCGTCGGCAATCCTGAAAAAACTCTTGGCACCCAGGGACTCAACGCGTCCCGCTGAAAACATGCGCACATGGTCGTTCATGAGCACGAGCCTCCCCTCGTGACCATTGTGGTCCCGGTTCAAAATGCTATGCAATCGAATTCGTCACAGGACAACCGGAACTGAGGAAGGTGTCAATCACACGGCAGGAACAGCATGCATCTTTGTCGGACAAGGTGAACGTACGCTTCCTACTCAACCTATTCGACCTTCTGTTCGATCCCGGCCTTGATCGTAAAGAATCGTCGTATACCGACCCCTAAGAACACGACGCCCGTTACCAAAGACACGACACCCATTGCTCGAATGCCAGGCTGCTCCAGCCACCAAATGGCGGGAATGCCTACGATGACAAACCCCAAGGCGGTCCGGATGTACGCCAGCAGGGTACGCTCATTCGCCAGCACGGTCCGTTGCCGAGCCAGCTCGTCTCGAACGAGTGTGGTCGATCCTTCCGGCATGGGAGATCTCAGAATCCTTGAAGAAACGATACTCTATCAGAGGGTGAAGCTCAACAGATATGAGGATGAGTCAGGGCAATATAGGAAGCTACGCCGTGTGCGGGTCCGAAGAAAACTTTCTGACACGGCACCTGTCTATCCAGTGCCTAGAATTCTGGCTGTCTTCTTTACATCCTTCGCCTTGACCCACAGGATAGCCCCGAAGCGTCCCTGGCCGGCAGTGATACCGGTCACCGCGGTCATGCTGATCTTGGCCGAACCAAGTCGAGAAGTCAGATCCACTAGCGCTCCGGGACGATCATCGCCCTCCACCAAGAAGCACGCTTTCGGACCCTGCACCTTCAACTTCAGCGACTTCGCAACATCCTTGAACGCGGTGGGATCTTCCGGCACCACATCCACCTGCGTGCGGCGATTCCGAGGGAACGCATGCACCGCTAATAGATTGACCCCCTCCTCGTGGAGTGGAGCCAGCATGTGAGCCAACGTTCCCGACTTATCGGGAATGGTCATCTTATAATATTGAGCTGTTCGAATCTGATCGGCCATAGTACCCTCCTCTACCCGCCCGCATAGCGGGTATCATCCGGTAGAACCGGCGTAGCGCTGAACCAACCCCCGCAGCCTCGCAATGATGGGATAGGAAAATCAGCAATAGCCTAGGCGCAAACCCTGAGGAATGCAACTGGGGCAAGACCCGGTTTCACGAGCTAACCACCGCGTACGTACGAGGGGAAATGATAATGGAAACATTTCCTTTTTCTCAATCAGTGGAAGGATTTGGAATCCTCCACTGACCAGGTTATGCTGGCTTTGTGAAAGTTGGCGACGTGCTCGACAGATTACGAGAGGACGGCTGGTTCCTCGTGGCCACGAAAGGTAGCCATCGTCAATTCAAACATGCTGCGAAACACGTCCGAGGCACTCTAGCTGGCAAACCCAGGAAGGTGTCAACTGGCTAGGCAGCCGAAATACACACAGAGACAGAACATTGCACCCCAATATGGATGCTCCTTCCAAACTTACTTGTTTTTTCTCTCTCGGAATAGCATCCATGTTGGTCTAAGAGCGGACGTCGAACGAGGCCCTTCCGATCGATTTTCCCCACTTTGTCTTACGGGGAACAGTCAGACTGTGCTTCATTGCGCGCATTGAGGGAGCACATTCTCATCGTGCGGCCTCAGCGAGCAAGAAGGATGGCCTGCTGTTTTCCTTACCTCCCTTCCAAGCTCGCTCGTGATTTTTCAGGGATGGGGGCTGATTGATCTTCTACTGCGCACGTTCAACGAGGGCCTTCTGAGGCCGCGCGTTGCGCGAGCAAAGAAGATCAACAGGCTCCATCCCCTCCGCTTTAATGCGGGTCCAAATGGGGATCAAGTCTTGCCTTCAAGCACCGCGCAGTCTGACTCATGCCGCACGGGAGGCTGCTTTCTCCAACAGTTCGTGGATGAGCGTTTGATAGGGCTTATGCTGCTTGGCGGCCATCTTTCGCAACTGATGTAAGAGCCGCGGCGAGAGGCGAATGGCGATGAGTTGCTTCGCCATCCCGCTGGACGGCCTACCCACCCGGCGTGCGCGCCGGAGTTCTTCTTCCGTTGACTCCGGGATGTCCGAGAAATCAATCCGTGAATCCGGTATAGGCCTGACGTTCCCGCCGGCTCGCCGGCCGCGCGCTGATAATCCGGAACTTTTCTTGTTCATGGGCTGTCCTCCGTATCGTGTACACAACAAGCAAGAGCCGCTTATTCGATGAGAGACCGAGGCGCTTAAACCGGCGCTCATGGTGCGAGTGTGTCACATCGTCCCAATCAAGCCCGTTCACATCGCCGAAGATCGTGGCCGCCTCTTCGAAGGCAACGCCGTGCTTTTCGAAGTTGGCGATGGCCTTCGAAAAATCCCACGTAAACACGAGACTGTATATACAGTAATTTGGTGTTGGTTACAACCTGTGCCATGACACCAGTAACTCCGTCTCTTCTTCTCATGGATTCGATGTAGCATGAGCCAATTCCAACGTGCGTGCGTCGAACGGATGATGCTCCTTCCAAGCTTGCTCAGTGTCCCTTCGAGGATGGGGGCTGATTGATCTCCTACTGCGCGCGTCCAACGAGGGTCTTCCGAGACCGAGCGTTGCGCGAGCACAAAAGATCATCAGGTTCCATCCCCTCCTCTGTTCCGCGAGCACAGAGACCGACCAGGCTACCCATCATTTCCTTCCAAGCTCGCTCGTACCGCTATTCAAGGGGTCTATCCCGTCATTGCGCGCATTGACCGAGCACAACCCTTGATCTGACAATCCCATTGGTCTTCTGTGCGCGATCAGCGAGCGCGAGGGATAGACCAGACCGCCCTAATCACCCTCGGCCCCTGCAGGGTGCTGATACAGTCTTTCCAAAGTATGGCCGGATCTTTGTCAAAGATGCCGACCGCATCCGGTGGCAAGACCCCCCATGCTCCCTGGAGCATTTCAGATTTCAGTTGCCCCGGAGCCCACGCGGAAAATCCGGCAAACGCCCGGAAGGTTTCGGTCGGTTTTGCCTCCGTAATGATGCGTTCCAGGGCATCGGCTGCGCCGCCGATGTAGACTCCGTCGAAAATCGACCGCGCGTCTGCCGGAGCCTCCTTGAGTCGGTACAGCAGAAGCAAGCGGGTCGGTTCTACCGGCCCGCCCTTAAACAGCCGGTATGTCGTCCCTCTGAGCAGGGTGAGATCCGGCAACGCGTGGGATAGAAGCATGTTTGTGGAGTGATTCAGCACGAGCCCCATTGTGCCCCTAGGTCCATGTTCCACAATGAGCACGACGCTCTGCCGGAAGTTCGGATCGTCCAGCGATGGATAGGCCACTAAGAGCACACCTTTCGCGACCGACGACGCCTCGAATTCCATAGCCGCCGGATCCGATACCGCATACAGGGCGGCCAAAAATCCTCCGAGCAGAAAGGTCGCGATGGCTCTCCGTACAGATGTGGAATTTGGCGCGCTTGAGTACTCGGGCAGAGGGGGCATGGGGAAAGGTAGTCTGTTTGAATTCGGCGTCAGGCTACGACTCACTCTCGATGGGTGCCAGTTCAGCGAGATAGCAAAATAACAAGTGTTAACAGAACCGGGAAGAAGAGCTTATCGCGAATGGCGTAAAGCTGAATTGATCATAGAGCATGATGGTTGCTCACACTTCACGAACGATGAATCACGCCGGAGCAGTGCGCATCGCACCTGAGGCGGCGACCACTCTGTCACTCTTTCTTGAAGGCCAGCTTGCTGTCTGCCAACAGGCCGGTCAGCAATGAGCTGAACTCCATGGGAATGACGAACTTCGTGGAAGGGCCCGCCCCCATCGCCTTCAACGCCTCCAAATATTGCAAGCTCATGGTCTTGGCATCCACGCCCTTGGCCACGTCAAAGATCTTCCCCAGCGCGAGTGCGAAGCCTTCCGCCCGCAGGATTTTGGCCTCCCGGTCACCTTCGGCGCTGAGGATCGCGGCCTGCTTCTCTCCCTCGGCCACCGCAATGGCCGCCTGTTTCTTACCTTCCGCCTCCGTGACGGTCGCTCGCCGGCTCCGTTCGGCCGACATCTGGCGCGTCATCGCTTCTTGGACCTCCTGCGGTGGGGTGATCTCTCGAATCTCGACTGTGGTGATCTTCACCCCCCAGCGCTGTGTGACTTCATCCATTTTGGCTTGCAACAGGTGGTTGATCTGGTCACGTTTGGCCAGCACGTCGTCCAGCGGGATGTCGCCCACGACGGCTCGCAAGGTGGTAGTGGCAATACCCTGTGACGCCCCCGCAAAGTCTTGAACCTTCACGACACTGGCTGTCGGGTCGAGGACGCGGGAATAGATCAGGAAATCAATCGAGATCGGGGCATTGTCTCTGGTAATGCAGGTCTGGTGCGGCACCCCGAAATAGGTCTCTCGGAGATCCACCCAGATCGGCCGGTCGATGAGCGGGATGATCACGACCAAACCCGGTCCTTTCGGCGTGGGTAACACTTTGCCCAGGCGGAGCACGACGATGCGCTGATACTCGGGGACGATTTTGATGCTGATAAACGCCAGGAAGACAACCACCACGAGTCCGACTATGAGGGGAAGCTCCATGCCAACCTCCTTTTTGAGGTGTGAGTTCAGGCGACGGTGGTGGTACAGAGAGACGAATAGGCTGAGACAAGGGTACTCGTAGGCGGGACCAATGTCTAGCCCACATTATTCATGGAGCTTCTGCTGCAAGCCCAGATACGCGGCTGCACCGGGCAGTCTCGGCGCTCAGACCTCCAACGTACGACACGAAAGAGGAAAAGGGAGGGGCTGCTCGATATTCTGATGGGCATTCGAGCCAAGTGGATTTGAGCCCGCAGGCCTGTGCAGTCTTACAGTCTGACCCCCACTTCGTCCAAATGCCGGAGCAGGTCGGCTGGGTCCTGATAGACCCGATAGGCGCCGGCCCGTTCTAGTTCCTCCCTTCCATAGCCTCCCGAGAGAAGTCCTACCGACAAGGCGAACGCGCGGCGAGCAGCAAGCATGTCCCAGACGCTGTCACCCACGATGACGCATCGGCTCATCGGCACCTTGAGGCGTTTCCCGGCAGCGAAAAACAGATCTGGGTCAGGCTTCGCGAAGTGCACATCGTCGCGCGTAATCACTGGTACCTTGTCGTGAAGCTTGAGCAGCGTGAGCGCATGTCGCGCGCTGTGCAAGCGTCCGCTTGTCGCGATGGCATGAGGTACGCCGTGGTTTGCCAAGGTGTCCAGTAGCTCCGCTGCGCCTGGAAGCAGCCGCAGAGACGGGGCCTGTTTGGCGTAACTCCCCGCATGCACCCGCTGAATGCTCTCCGCATCCTTCCTCGAAACCTTCCGTCCAGTTTCCCGCGACAAGGCGTTGAGCATCAGCCCTCCGCTCATGCCGATTTGCCGGTGAATGCGCCAGACGGGCAATTCGATCCCGGCGGCCTGCGTCGCTTCGCGCCAGGCCAGCACATGCTGGTAGACGCTGTCGACCAGCGTCCCGTCCAGATCGAAGAGGAACGCCATCGAATCGAGATTCCGGGTCATCACCATGGCCATACTCTCCTTCTAGTTGGGGAAAGGTAGCTGGGTCAGGCTACGACCTGCTGCCGGGGGGTGTCAACTCAACGAATCCGAGATCTGGCGTGTTCGGTGTGCGACCGGATAGAAGATCGTGTGTGGCTTTGATATCCTCACGGTCACGAGATAAGGCGGATCAGCCTGGAGCATTACGTATGATCCACATCAGGCCTGCAAGCGAAGCCGATTTTGCTGCCCTCCTGCGTGTGCAACAGGCTGCATTCGGGGAATACGCCAATGTCTATAAAGTGAGCGGATGGACCACGGAAACCATCGAGAGCCTCAAAGAAGATGCCAGGGAGAAGCACATCTTCGTGGCTGAAGAGGAAGGGGTGGTGGTGGGATCGGTGCGCTTTTGGACTGTGGCTGGAGTCTGCATCATCCGACTGTTGTCTGTGAATCCGACTCACCAGGGGCGGGGCGTCGGGAAAGCACTGATACGCGAAATCGAACTCGTGGCGACCGACGCCCATAAGTTCTTTGCCTGCACGATGCTTCGAACGGGAAAGAATATTCATCTCTTCATGAGCCTGGGCTATAAGGCGGAAACGATTCTCCCTGACCACTACGATCACCTCGATCTGATCTGCTTCGCCAAATACCGGTGAGCATACGGCCTTAGGAACTGTGGAAGGCCGGCCGCTGTCGAAATGTATGACCGTCCTTCCCGTCACACTCAGGCACCTCACAAGCGAGGATGCCGCTGCCGCCAGGCTGTGGCCGCCCTATCCTTCGACCTTTGCCGTTTTTGATTTCGCGCTCCGTAAAGGGGGGTGGCTTGATCAGTTCCCTGAATCACGGAGGAACCATCGCTATGCCGCGTGGCAGGGAGACATTCTCGTAGGGTTCTCCATCTTGGCTGACATTGCCGACGGTGATGCAGAGTTCTACCTCGCCTTGCATCCCGTCCATGTAGGACAAGGCTTGGGCGAGTTGATCACCAGGCAGACTCTCCTCGCCGGCTTCGAACATCTGGGGCTCTCTCGCATCCATCTCAAAGTTCGGGACTGGCATGAGACGGCCATCAGCGTCTATACACGTGTCGGCTTCACACAGCAGGGCACGTGTGTCCTTCCCATTCAAGGTCAGCCCGTCCACTTCATTATCATGGAAATTTTCCCGGACGCGATTCACATGGGAGGGTGAACGACAGAGAAGTTCCCCGTTTCAGCCGACGCCAGGAACGTCACGATTGCAACCTCACTGCGCGCATCGAGCGAGCACCGTTGCGCCGGGCGCGCTCTGCGAGCAAGAAGGGAGCCTGGCGGCCCCGATCTCCCCTTTACCAGTCAGCCCCTAGCCGATCGATAACTATCTGATGCACCGCGGCATACTTCCCGAGCGTCGCCAAATAGACTGCTGTTTCGGCCACATCAAACGGATCAATCATCTCACTGCGAAGAATCTTCTCCTGCGAGGCATCGACAAGATCGTCGGCTACGCCGCCCGGACAAATTGCACTTACTTTAATGTGATACGGACGGCCTTCGTCGGCCAGCGACTTTGTCAATGCCATGATGCCATGCTTTGAGGCGCTGTACGTGCCTGTTCCCGACCAGGCCTGCACACCGGCGACACTCGACATGTTGATGATCGTTCCCCCGCCCTGCTTCTTCATCTGCTTGAACCCGGCTCGGCAACAGAAAAATGTGCCGCGTAGATTCACGTTCATCGTGTCGTCGAACTCCTTCGTCGTCGTTTCGGCAAGCCGCCCGCCCGCAATGACTCCCGCGTTGTTTACAAGAATGTCCAGCCACTCGTAACGATTGACCGTCTCCTCGATCAATCGCTCCACCTGGCCTTCATCGGCTACATCGGTTTGGATCGCCCATGCCTCGCCGCCGCTTCTTGCGATCTGCGCAACGGTCTGCTCGCAGAGCGCCATCCGCCTGGCCGTCACAACGACTTTCGCTCCCTCGGCTCCGAACCGCAGCGCAATTGCCTTGCCGATACCGCTGCTGCTGCCCGTCACAATCGCCACCTTGTTCTTCAACCGATGCATCCGCTCACCTCAAACGCTCCCTGCCGTTCACTTGAGTTCCTGTTCTTAGGGTAGTGTCCTAATGCTCAACTGCGCACATCCAGTCCACCACCCCTCCTCAATGAATGTCCCGCTACCCAAGGGCGTGAAGGGCTTTTGACTGCGGGCGTTGAGCAAGGCCCTTCTGAGGCCGCGCATTGCGCGAGCACATGTTTGTATGCTCCCTCCAAGCTTGCTTCTTTCCCTCCTCAAGAGGGGGTCTAGATCTGCCCCTATTGCGCGTTCCATTTCTCACCCACCCAACCCCGAGCACGCCGAGACGTGCTCTTCTCCCTGGCGAGCACATTCTGATCGTGCGCGGTCTGCGAGCAAGAGGGACAGACCAGAGCCCCTCTAATCCTCTGGCGCCCCTCTGTCGTCGTAGTATTTTTCGCGGTAGATGGGGCACAAGCCCTTTTTCTGTAACAATGCGGTGGAGTCGGCGATCATGGCACTGTTCCCACAGAGATAGACGGCAAGATTCTTGACCGAAGTGATTCGTTCCTCGATCAGCCGAAGAACACGGCCTGATGAGCCGGACCAGCCGGTCTCGGGACGGGAGAGCGTGGTGACGGCGGTGAAAGCCGGATTCCGTCTGGTCAATTCAGACAGCTCTTGCTGAGCGTACAGATCCCGTTGACTGCGCAGGCCCCAGAACAGAGTCGCGGGCCTCGGATCGGGACGTTCCGCGTTGGCCAGTAGCATGGACCGGATCGGCGCAATGCCAGTGCCGCTGGCAATGAACAGCAATTCGCGCCCCTGGTCTTCCCGCAGGTAGAAACTTCCCGCTGGCCCTTTGAAGTGCGTCTTCTCCCCTGCTTTGAGGCCGAAGAGAAAGACGGAGCCCGGTCCGCCGGGAACCAGGTTGAACAACAGCGTAATGACGTCCGAACGGCTGGGTTGCGAGGCGATGGAATAGGCCCGCGTCACAAGACGCCCGGTCTGAGGGTTTGGCACCTCGAACGAGACGAATTGGCCCGGTTTGAATGTAATCGTCGCCGGCTCGATCAGCCGAAGGTCGAGCCGGCGAACGTCATGAGTAAGATCCTCGATCGCTTCGACTTGCGCAGAAAACGTTTGGATCGCCATGGCGGGAGATTGTAACAGGATGCTGAAAACGTCCGCCAGTGTCCGTGAACCACGGCGCGTGAAACGCGAAACATGCGAGAAAGACGCGACTCGAAGTTTGCGCCTAAGCTTTAAATCCTATGACCATGCCGCCTAGTCCGGCTAGACGCTTATACCGTGAGTGGCATCGAAGCTCACGCGACAGCCAACGAGATACAACACTCCTTGTGCGTCCTCTCGCAACAGTTTTGTCCAACAGACCACTGCCAGACAGATCGCATGCCCGAGCGTCGAATGGCCGGTTTGAATTTCCAATAACTGCCCTTTGGATGGTGCGACACCGAGGAGAAGTCGCAGGCCGGTTGGACTTTCGTTCACTGCCGCACCCTGCCCCTCTTCAAGAATCCCGCCATCGCGATCCACCGAACTCATGAGACCATAAGTGCAGAGACTGATTCTCTGATGACGAGTCTCCCGCCGACGCTCGGCGCGGAGATGTCTTCCATTCCACAATACCGGTTTATAAGGAGAATCCTCTTCGACCTGCACACCCATCTTCAGCAGTAGTGCTTTGCTGTATGACCAGAGGTGGTCAACGATCCGCTTCATTGATTTCCCTTCACCGTCACGCGGGCCATTGTCTTCTTCGAATTTCGAATTGCCGATCTTCCAGCCGTTGAAACGTTGTAATACGTCGTTGTCACTCTTGTATAGAATCCAAAAGAGGGTCATGGAACTACGTAGCTCGCGTGCTCCCTCCCGTCTACGCCGGCACGACACAACCATCCGGAAAGGGAGAGGAATGCCGTTATTGACCGATCGTTCCAGTTTGTGTTACCTTCGTGGCCGAACCAGAAATGCAGGAGCCACCGGATGCCCCGCCTGAAGGAATTCAACCCAGACGACGCGCTTGAAAAGGCCATGCAGGTCTTTTGGCACAAAGGCTACGAGGCCACGTCGATGGAAGATCTGTTGGACGCCATGGATCTCAATCGGGGCTCGCTCTACGACACCTTCGGCGATAAGCGTCAACTGTTCCTCAAAGTGATAGACCGGTACTGTACTACCTTCGTTGGTTCGAAGTTGTCCCTCCTCGACCAGCCGGGTCCGGCGCTTCCAGCGTTACGCCGGTTCATCAACAGCATGATCGAGGGTGGTCTGGCCGATCCACAGCGTCGCGGCTGCCTCATCGCCAATACCGCCATGGAACTATCGCCGCACGAGAAAGAAATTGCGGACAAAGTCAGCCGGGCCCTCAAGATGGCCGAGGACACATTCTTCAAGGTTCTGGTTCGCGCGAAACAGCAGGGTGAATTGAAGAATGGTAAAGATCCGCGCACAGTGGCTCGCTTCCTCATGACGATGATGCAAGGGAACGTTGTGATGATCAAAGCAGGAGTTTCGGCTGAAGTCGTAAAGCAGACGACAGAAACTGCCTTTTCGATCCTGGACTGAACCGACCGATTTTTTTGATCGATTATGGAATGCTCGTTCCATAGTTGAAGGGAAGGAGGCGGTAGGAAAGGAGCCACCGTATGACATGTCAACGATGTAACGGGCTGATGGTTCGGGAGCGGTACGACGATCTTGAATTTGGCTCCGCGGGATATGAGATTTCCGGTTGGCGATGCCTCAACTGCGGCGCAATTGTCGATCCTGTAATCGCGGTTCATCATCAAACCACTCAGGGAACTGAGTCGGATCCGTTATGGCAGCAACGGCTGAAGGAACTGATCATGGCCACATAGGAAACTGATATACGTCCACTTCGTTTCGGAGATATGAAGCGAGGCATCCTCAACACAGCGTATTCAAGGAGGGCGCACCCATGAGACTCGGAAACAAAGTTGCGTTGGTCACGGGCGGAGGGTCCGGTATTGGAGAAGCGATTGCGAAAGCGTTTGTGCGGGAAGGCGCGAAGGTAGTCATCACGGGTCGGCGGAAAGAGGAATTGGAGCGTGTCGTGAAGGACCTTGAACGCAGCGGTGGCAAGGCGATGGCCCTACCAGGCAGCGTGACCAGCGAAACCGACGTCCGGGAGGCGGTCGCTACGACCGTGATGACGTTCGGCAGGCTCGACGTATTGGTGAACAACGCCGGCAACCTATTCCACGCCGGACCACTGCATGAAACCAGTGACCAGATTTGGGACGAGACGCTTGACTTGTTCTTGAAAGGGACGTTTCGGTTCATTCGCGCCGCGATCCCGTCAATGTTGAAGCAAGGCGGGGGCTCAATTCTGAACATATCAACGGTCGCGGGGATGAAAGCCATCCCTTTCTTTCAGGCCCATGCATACCAGGCCGCGAAAGCGGGCGTGAACATGCTGACCAAATCCGTGGCGGTCGAGTATGCGAAGAAGGGTATCCGTTGCAACTCCATCTGTCCGGCGGGCGTGCTGACCTCGCCTGTCCGCGAGATGTTGAAAGACCCGAAGGCTAAAGAGTTATTCGAAGGCATCCATCCGATGGGTCGATTGGGGGAGCCTGAGGAGGTGGCGGAAGCTGCAATCTATTTTGCGTCCGATGAGTCACGCTGGACGACCGGCAGTATTCTTCCTGTCGACGGCGGAGTGATGGCGGGATAATCGGAAGGAGGATCTGGCATGGAACAAACCCGGAAGGGAACCCCGAAGTCCGAAAAGTTTTTCTATTCGATGGAAGGAATGAAAACGGCAGCAATAGCTGTCTGGTGAATGGCAGGCTGGAGTATACGCCTTGTCGTTTCATTGACGATATCACCCACCCCAACTCTCTCTAAAGGAGGATAGGATTATGTCGACCAAGCAATATAAGCAACTCGGATGTCTGGATGTCGACGCCTCAGCCGGCTGCGCATTTCAGGTGCGGGCCGAGACGGAATCGGAGTTGTTCCAGTTAGTCGCCATGCATGCAAAACAATGCCATAACCTCGACTCATTGCCCTCGGAGATGGCGGCCAAGGCCAAGGCAGCGGTCAAGACCGTGAACGTCACGGTCTGACGGCAATCATGTCGTAGTTGAACCTCCTCGTGCAGAACTCTGTGCGCGAGGAGGTTCTCCCCCTTTAAGCTAGCCGGAGGTTATCATGCGACGCGTCATCGGACTACTTTCACTTTCGGTGCTGCTGATCGGACTCAGCGGCTGCAGCTATCTCTTCTATCCCCGCGCAGGCGACTACGCGATGCAGGCGAAAGGGGCGAGCGGAGTTGAAACGATGATCAACTTGACGACTATGATGGAGGCAACGGCAGCCAAGGCCAAGGACGGGAAAGGCGTCGATACCGCTTTCGACGATTTACACAATCAGTTCCATGCGCTCAGTGATGCGTTCTGCGGCGTGACCGACGCCCAGGCCAAGATGCCCGCGTACGACCTCGCCGTGACGCACAAAAAGGAATTGAGGACTATCTTCAAGCGGCTGTGGAAATTCAAAGGCGATCAACCTCAACGCGATCTGCATCTTGATCTCCTTGCGACCGAGTTGAAGGAATTGCGCGACACATTACAGACGATCAGGTAGCGCCCTTACGGGACGGGCTGACGATCACATCTTCCGGTTCGAACCGGTACGCATGGGTATGCCGGACCCCGGGGCACCAGGCGGAGAGGGAGGATATGGCAACACAGACAGCTGAACAAGTCATCGAAAGCCAACGGCAGGATTGGAACCGCGTCGCCGGAGGCTGGGAGAAGTGGGATCGATTCTTCGACGAGCAGATGGCGTTTTTGAATCACCGGATTGTGGCCGATGCCCGGCTCAAATCGGGGATGCATGTACTCGATCTCGGTTCGGGCACCGGTTATCCTGCCTTGCTCGGCGCACAAACCGTCGGACCGAATGGAAGCGTGACCGGGCTGGATCTTGCCGAGCGCATGCTCGCGGTCGCGCGACGAAAGGCCGCCGCGACCGGCCTCGCAAACGTGACGTTTCGCACGTGCGATATCACCGCCCTTCCCTATGAGACACACTCGTTCGATGCCATCACGAGCCGTTTCTGCTTGATGTTTTTGCCGGAGATTTTGAAGGCCGCCACCGAGATCGCGCGCGTGCTGAAGCCGGGAGGCTGGGTTGCAGCCGCTGTCTGGTCCGCGCCGGAAAAGAATCCTTCGATCAGCCTCTCAATCGAGGCGATCAGGAAAGTGATCGAACTGCCGACGCCTGACCCGACGGCGCCGGGGATCTTCCGGCTCGCGGTTCCAGGGGACCTCGCCGGGATGCTGCAACAAGCAGGATTCATCGATGTCACTGATCAGGAATTTCTCGCAGAATGGTCGTATGCCTCAACCGAAGAGTACTACACGAGTCTCATGGAAATCGCGGCGCCGGTTCAGAATCTCATGGCGACACTCTCGACGTCCCAAGTAGAAGAAGTGAAGCGCCTTATCACCGAAGCTGCGGCTGAATACCGGCGTGGCGGCAGGATCACCTTTCCTATGGCCGTGAGGATGGTCGCGGTGCGTAAACCATTGTGAGACGACGTGGCACCGAAGCATGACGAATTCAAGAACTTCGTGCTGGATCAACTCAGCGGGCTGCCCGATCTCACTCCTCGTGCAATGTTCGGAGGATACGGGTTGTACCAACACGAAACCTTCTTTGGCATCATCCACACAGGCAGGCTGTACTTCAAAACAACCGGCCAAACGCGAAGCGACTATCTTGCAAGCGGCATGAAGCCCTTTCGTCCGAACCCTAAACAGACGTTGAAGAATTATTATGAAGTGCCGGTAGATACCATGGAGAATACGGATCAGCTCATCATCTGGGCTAAGCGGGCGCTCTTTTCACGAGAGACCGGAATCTCGATCATCAGCCTGGAACAACGCTGACATTCGACCGTTTCATGGATTATCTGCTCTGCGATTTTGACCTGCCGGAGCGATCGGCCCCGGTCCATTGTCTTCTTTCAGATTCGCACCGAACCGGCCTCCACTATATAATGACGGAATCCCGCGATAGCCAAGAACAAGGGGACAACTCTGTGAGCCGGTTATTCATCTGTATCATCCTCTCCGGGATACTGGCCGAGATTATCTGCCAGACAACATGGGCCGATGAGCGCCCGGTGCCGAAAGGTTTATGGCAGACCGTCCTGAGTCCTCCCGTCACCGATCAATCACAGCCGAGAAGACCGTGGGTGCTCCGCGATCGAGAAATCGTTCTCGACCTCTCCTTGCTCCAAATTTTGAAGGACGCCGGAGCCAGACCCCACCCCAGGACCACTATTGAACTCTTTGATGGGGTCAACCATGAGTTGGATATCACATCGACGGTCTCCCGAATCAACGACAGTGCGGTCATCCGTGGCACGTTCAAGCCGCCTTCGAAGGGAGACTTTACCTTTGTCGTCAACGGCAACCTCCTTGTAGGAATTATGCAGCTGGGTGATCGCCTCTATAAGACTGAGCATATCGCCAACGGCAGGTTGCGCCTTCTCGAAGTCGATCCCGAAAAAATGCCGCCTGACTGATCGTTTCGTGTGTCAACCAGTGACAATTATCTGAGTGTTAACCATAATGTTTTATGCTTCGACCGCCGACAATCTGGCCGGCGACCGCGCGAATAAACAGATGGATGAATTCATCGACGCATCGCCGCCCATCAGATCAGCCTTCTCATGGATACCCGCACTGTCCTCGATCTCTCTCCGATCTGCAATTCGCTCCGAATCCGCTGGCTCGCTGATAGCGCGATGTGAGACTCCTGTATCGTTACCTGCTGGAGTTAGATAAATTAGGACCGCCAAAGAGAGCCTTACGTCATTTGCATATTTTGAGAAGGGAAGACAGACCTATCTGAAACCAAGCGATCTCCTTTCATTGTTGTAACTGAGCGCGATGATATATCTGCTCTTGTCCAATCTGGTGCTGATGTTTCACCTGACGTTCGTGATTTTCGTGCTGTTCGGCGGGCTACTTGTGCGGAAGCGGCGGTGGTTCGCGTGGCTGCATCTGCCGGCTGCCACGTGGGGCGCAGCCGTCGAATTCGGCGGATGGGTATGTCCATTGACTACTTTGGAGAACTGGCTGCGGGCGCAAGCAGGCGAACCCGGGTACCAGTCAGGTTTTGTTGCCGACTATTTGCTGCCGATCCTATACCCCAACAACCTGACCCGCGACTTTCAACTCATGCTCGGCATGTTTGTCGTCGCATTCATTATTTCGATGTACGGTTGGTTGTTGCGTCGTCCCAAGGTCCCGATCAGGTCAACATGGGATAGGTGAGGTAGGTATGGCTATTTCTTCCCCTTTCCGGTATCTCCCGTCAGTCGGCGCACGAACAGGCTGAAACGCTCGATCCGTTCGGGGTATTGTACCGTCTGAATGTTCACAAAGTTTTTCTCCTGATTGGATTTCCTGTAAGAATTCTATTGAATAAGCGACTCTTAGATGCGCTTTCGACGTGAGAAAGCCGAACGTCTTGTTACTCTTCGCCGTATATAGACGCGCATTGTCCCGAAGCCCAACTCGGTCCATTTTCTCTATCAATCTCGAAAGACCCGATTGACGTGGACCTGAAGGGTTGATAGATAGATACATATCGATGTGTACATTACATAGTGGGGACACGATGCCAATATTTGATGAGATTACCCAGAAGGTCACTGATCGCTATGCCCGTGCCGTATCAACGGGTGAACAGATGTGCTGTCCGACCAGTTACGACAAGGCGGATCTTCAGTCCTTCATCCCGGAAGAGGTCCTGAAGATTTCGTATGGCTGTGGCACGCCGGCCGGCTTAAAGACCGTCTCTCCTGGGGAAACTGTACTGGATATCGGCTCAGGCGGAGGCATCGACTGCTTCGAAGCCTCTCGCGTCGTTGGCCCCACTGGTCATGTCATTGGAATTGACATGACTGACGCGATGTTGGCGATTGCCCGGGAGAATGCCCCTATCGTCTCAGCCAATCTTGGCTACGCTGTATCCAATGTCGAATTCCGAAAAGGTCTGGCGGATGCGATGCCGGTAAGCGACGGCACTGTCGATCTGATCATCTCAAATTGTGTGATCAACCTCGCCCCTGATAAACGGAAAGTGTTCGGAGAAATGTTTCGTGTCTCCAAGCCGGGGGGACGATTTACGATCTCCGACATCGTGACCGATCAGCCCGTTCCACAGTATTTGGTGCATGACGCTGAACAGTGGGGGAACTGCCTCTCCGGAGCGCTGACGCTCGCCGACTATTTTGCAGGGATGGTGGAAGGCGGCTTCCGGGATATTCATTTGATCAAGTCTACACCGTGGAAGATGATCGACGGCATTCACTTCTTTTCCGTCACACTGACGGGATACAAACTTCCCGCCGACGCGCCTGTGACGGACGTCCGTTTTGCCACGCTCCGCGGACCCTTTAGCCGGGTGGTCGATGAACTGGGGACGACCTATCTTCGAGGCATTCCCCAGCCTATTACGCCGGATACGCTGTGCCTCTTGAGTCAGGCTCCATTGGCTTCTCATTTTGTCCTGTCATCCCACCCGCTCTGGCTGGATCGAGCCGATGATCGATGGACCGCGGTCTATCCGGCAGACGCGCCCTGCCACTGGGAAGGACATTTCGCGATGCTTGCCGGCCCCTTTGTCGAAGCCGCCGATGACGATCACCATGTCTATCGCAGAGGTGAACCGGTGGAGGTCTGTTCCAAGACACTGACCGTATTGCACACCGACGGCTACGCGCCTCATTTTGCAATTATCAATCGCGCTGGTCAGAGCGTCGGCGGTAACGCTGTGACCTGCTCCCCTACTGGAAGCTGCTGCTGATGAAGGCCTCCTTGAACACCAAGGTACTGACTCCACGCCAATGCGCCACGGTCCTCAAAGCCATGGGCGACGAAACACGGCTGCGTATCCTCAAGTCCTTGCTCGTCGGTGAGAAATGCGTGACGGATCTCGTGCAGGAATTGAAATGCTCTCAACCCCATGCCTCCCATCATCTCCGTATTCTGCGAGACGCGGGGCTGGTCGAGGGACATCGAGAGGGCAAGCAGGTGTGTTACAAAGTCACTCCCACAATCCAACGAGACCTGGCGAACAGGCAAGGACAGGCCCTGGATTTCGGCTGCTGTGAGTTGCGGTTCCCCGAAACGGCGTTGATGACGATCTGTCATGCGCGCTGATGAGGATTGGCCTCTCGGGAGAGTTCTGCCTTTCTGAGGCACAGATATGGCGCTGACCTTACTGGGGCAACATAATCCCCTTGCCTCCTCCGCTGAGCAATTGAAGATGCTCGGGGGAGCAACGAGGTGCCTTCCCTTCGAGACGCAACTGAACCGAATCGGGCTGCTTCCGCTTCGTGCTACCGGGATCACCGTTTTTCAGATCAATGTCGGCAAGCTCTGCAATCAGACCTGCCGGCACTGTCATGTCGATGCGGGGCCTGACCGGACGGAACACATGTCCCGAGAAACGGCGGAGCAATGCATCCGCGCGCTTGCTCAAACCGACATTCCAACAGTCGATATCACGGGGGGAGCACCGGAACTCAATCCCAACTTTCGCTGGCTGGTTGATCAAAGCCGGGCACTAGGTCGCCATGTGATGGATCGATGTAACTTGTCTGTCTTGCTCCTCCCGTCTCAAGCGGACTTGGCGGAGTTCCTCGCCGGTCATCATGTGGAAATCGTCGCATCGCTGCCCTACTACCGCGCCGGCCAGACCGATGCGCAGCGAGGCGAGGGCGTGTTTGAGAAGTCGATCCAGGCGCTTCGGCTCCTCAACCAACTCGGCTACGGTCAGCCAGGCAGCGGGTTGTCCTTGAATCTCGTATGTAATCCCGTGGGAGCCTTTCTCCCTCCGAAACAACAGGCCATCGAAGCACAGTTTCGAAAGGAACTCTTGGCTCGCCATGGTATCGAATTCAACCATCTCTATACAATCACCAACATGCCGATCAGCCGGTTTCTCGAGTTTCTCTTGGAAAGCGGCAACTTCGATCAGTATATGGAACGATTGACCGGCGCCTTCAATCCCGTTGCCGCGGCCGGTGTCATGTGCCGCTACACGATCTCCGTGGGCTGGGACGGCACTCTCTACGACTGTGACTTCAACCAGATGCTCGATCTGCCGGTGGGTTACGACGCTCCTGCTCATATCCGCGACTTCGATCCGGTGCAACTTGATCGGCGCCAGATCACCACCCGCAACCATTGCTACGGCTGTACAGCCGGAGCCGGTTCGTCTTGCGGAGGGACGGTCGCCTGAGTCATGATCCACGGCCAAGATATCGAGGTATATAGATGAACCGATGTACGGTTTTCTTCGTGTTGAAGCGATACGCAGTCCTGGTTGCGCTATCGATGGCGACTCTCATGTGTGTTCCGGTATCAGCCGGAGCCCAGGGGAATCCCTCCGAGCAACTCAGCGGGAAACTTGTGATTACCGGTTCTAGCACCATGGCTCCGCTGATAGTCGAAATCGGCAAACGCTTCGAATCCCTCCATCCCAAAGTCAGGGTGGATGTGCAAACAGGGGGTTCCTCGCGTGGCATCACCGACGCCAAACAGGAACTCGCTGATATCGGAATGTCCTCACGGCTACTGAAGGATGAGGAAAAGGCCGACCTGGTCACATATATACTTGCACGCGATGGCGTCTGTTTCCTGGTCCACAAGAGTAATCCCATTGAAGCGCTGACGGATCAGCAGATCGTGGATATTTTCACCGGGAAAATTACTAACTGGAAACAGGTCGGTGGCCGTGATGCGGCAGTGACAGTGATCAACCGGGCAGACGGTCGATCAGAGCTGGAGTTATTTAGTCACCACTTCAAGGTCAAGCCGATGGATATAAAGGCACACCTCATTGCAGGCGACAACGAACAGGGTATTAAAACTCTGGCGGGCAATCCTCATGCCATCATTTACATGTCTGTCGGAACGTCCGAGTATGATGCTGCCCAAGGTATTCCAATCAAGCTGCTTCCTTTGGGAGGGGTTGCGGCTTCGACTGCAAATGTACGAAATGAAACGTTCCCATTTGCCCGTCCGTTAGTTCTGGTCGCCAAGTCCAATCCGAACCCGTTGACGAAGGAGTTTATCGACTTTGCCCTGTCGCCGAAAGTTCATGACCTCATCGATGAGTTATCCTTTGTCCCCATCAAATAGAGACAAACTCGTTATTGGGTTGCTGAGGCTTTGCGCTACTTTCGCAGGCGCGATCGTCCTGTTCATTGTCGTGTTCTTGGCGATTGAGTCTCTGCCGACGTTGCGGCACATCGGGTTATTTCGATTTTTTACTGATGCTTCGTGGTATCCATCCCAGGGGCTCTACAATCTTACGCCGATGCTGTGGGGAACCCTGTTCGCGATGGTGGGCTCTGTCCTGATCGCGACTCCGCTGGGTATTCTCTCTGCGGTATTCTGCCATTATTACGCGTCACCGGCCGTGGCGCGGCCCTACCGGTGGCTGATCGAGCTGCTCGCGGGCATCCCGTCCGTGGTCTATGGATTCTGGGGGCTCGTCGTGCTTGTTCCGTTGATCGGGGCAATCCACCCACCTGGGCCGAGCTTGCTTGCCGGGATCGTGATCCTCACGATCATGATTCTGCCCACGATCGCCTTGATGGCTGACGCAAACCTTGCCAACGTTCCACAACAATACTTGCGTGGTGCGGCCGCGTTGGGACTACCACGCTGGGCAACCATTCGGAGGGTCGTCTTCCCGGCGGCCAAATCGGGGCTGTTCACCGGCGTGATACTCGAGACCGGCCGGGCTATCGGGGAGACAATGGCCATTCTCATGGTCTGCGGAAACGTAGTGCAGACTCCTCACAGTCTGTTCGATCCGATGCGCACGCTGACCGCCAATATCGCGCTGGAGATGGCGTATGCCCTCGGGGACCATCGCGCCGCGTTGTTTGTCAGTGGCCTGGTCTTGATGGCGATGATCGCAGCGCTTGTCGGCGCGGCGGACTGGATCAGTCGCGGAAGAATCTATGGTTAACGCACTAGAACGATATCATGGTGGGCGCGAATGGCTCGCCTCGACCTTGGTGTGGAGCGCGGCGGCTCTCGTGATCGCCACCTTCTGCTGGATTTTGGGCGATATCCTCTGGCACGGTCTGAGTCACCTCTCATGGACGTTTCTCACGGCTCCCCCTCGGAACGCCGGGCGCGAAGGCGGGATCGGCCCCATTTTGGTTTCGACTGCGGTGATCTTAGGTGTCTGTCTTGGGGTCTCTCTTCCCATCGGCGTCGGGACCGCTGTGCTGCTGGCTGAATTCACCACGGACGAGAGTCTATTCGGCCGGCTGACCCGTCGCAGTCTTGACGTGCTGTCGGGCGTACCGTCGATCGTCTTCGGACTCTTCGGCAACGCATTCTTCTGCAAAACCCTGGGACTGGGCTTTTCGATCCTCTCCGGCGGTCTGACGCTGGCCTGCATGGTGCTGCCGATCCTGATTCGTTCGACGGAGGAAGGATTCCGCTCCGTACCATCAGAATACCGGCTCTCCGCTGCATCTCTGGGGCTCTCGCGAACCACCACGCTGGTGCATCTCTTGCTGCCGGCGGCCGTGCCCGGACTCTTGGTCGGTCTCGTGCTGGGAGTGGGTCGGGCCATCGCGGAAACAGCCGCCCTCATCTTCACGAGCGGGTATGTGGATCGTATGCCGGAGTCGCTGCTCGATTCCGGTCGAGCCCTGTCCATCCATATCTTCGACCTCTCGATGAACGTCCCAGGAGGAGATGCGAATGCCTATGCCTCGGCGCTGGTGTTGGTGGTCTTGCTGCTTGCGATCAATGGAATGGCATCGTGGCTGGCCGAGCACTGGCTGCACCGGAGAATTGTCACGGCATGAAACCCTCCACTTCCACACCGGATACACAGCCTTGGGTTCCCTTGGAGAAACAGCCGGCTTGCTGCGCGCCCAGCCCGTTGATAGAAGTCAAACAGCTCAGCTTGCACTATGGTCAGAAGCCCGCCTTTCACGATGTGACACTCTCAATCAACAAAGGATGCATTACGGCACTCGTGGGTCCGTCAGGCTGCGGCAAGACAAGTTTCCTCACATCTCTTAATCGCCTGACCGATATCATCCCTGGGTGCCGGGTGGCGGGGCGCATCCGCATCGACGGCATTGATGTGCTGGCTCCGCAAACCGATGTGATCCGCTTGCGTCGCCGCGTCGGCATGATTTTCCAAAAACCGAATCCATTCCCTCTCTCGATCCTGAAGAATCTGGAGTTTCCCTTGCGCGAGCATGGACTCAAGGATCATAACCAGATCGCAGCCAAGATCGAGACAGTGCTGCGCGACGTGGGCCTGTGGGACGAAGTCAAGGACCGCCTGAGTTCGCCGGCCTTGGCTCTGTCGGGAGGACAACAGCAACGATTGTGCATGGCCAGAGCGCTGATTCTCTCGCCGGAGGTGCTCCTGCTAGATGAGCCCTGTAGTGCGCTTGATCCCATTTCCAGCGGCGTCGTCGAAGACCTGATTGTCAGTCTGCGGGGTCGTTATACGATACTGATCGTGACCCATAATCTTGCGCAGGCCCGTCGGATTGCGGACGACGCCGCCTTGTTCTGGGTTCAAAACGGAGCGGGGCAGCTGATTGAAACGGGGACGGTGAGGCAGATCTTTGAGGCACCCCGCGATCCGCTGACCGCGGCCTATGTGAGCGGAATGCGAGGATAGACGTTGTCACCAACTACACCGTTCGGTCTGCCAGCCACTGATATCCCGGCTTACCATCTTCACCGTATTCATCACAGCCTGCGTTAACCCCTCCCATTTCTCATGTGGTCTTTCATAATCAGTGGTTATCGGCCCAATTGTTTCCACCCCCAATCCCTTAATTTGTGATGTCATTACTTCATAGATGGGAGATCCCATCGCAGGTTCACCTGAAACCGTTGCTTCAGATCTACCCTGAGTTGCCACATTCCGCGGCGAAGCGGCCACGCGGCATGGAGCGAAAGGCGGAAGTTCAATTTGATTTTCCGAGCCCTACTCGGTGTAAAATCCGCGCATGCTATTGAGAGCCATCTCCTTCGAGATCCTGATGCTCCCTGAGAACGACATCCGGATCGCCGCCGCGATCTATGCCATCCGGCTGGCCAGTACCGACGCGCGGCCCTTTCCCCGGATTGCAGGAGTGGACGTGCAAACTTATTAGATGAACCCGTCACGCTACCATGGAGTGGGTCGCCACGTTGGCAACACCCCGCTCATCCGCCTGCGCCGCCTTTCGGATCTCACCGGCAGCGAAATCTTCGGCAAGGCCGAATTCATGAACTCCGGCGGATCGGTGAAGGACCGAGCCGCGCTTGGCATCATCGAGGACGCCGAGGCCAGAGGGCTCCTGCGGCCCGGCGACACCATCGTCGAGGGCACGGCTGGGAACACCGGCATCGGCCTCACGGTCATCGGCCACGCTAGGGGCTACCATTCCGTCATCGTCATTCCTGAAAACCAGTCGCGAGAAAAAATCGATCTCCTTCTCAGGTTGGGTGCGGAAGTCCTCACCGTACCGGAGAAGCCGTATTCCAATCCGGGAAACTACAACCATGTCGCCCGGCGGATGGCGGAGGAAAAGGGCTGGTTCTGGGCTAATCAATTCGACAACACTGCCAACCGCGCCGCGCACTACCGCACCACCGGCCCGGAAATCTGGGAGCAGACCGCTGGGGAAGTGACCGGCTTTGTTTCCGCCGTCGGCACCGGCGGCACGTTGGCCGGGACCACGATGTATCTCAAAGAGCGCAATCCGCGAATTACCGTCGGCTGCGCCGACCCATATGGCGCGGCCATGTGGTCGTGGTTCACCAACGGCAACACGGACACGAAGGACGGCGATTCCTTTGCAGAAGGCATCGGCCAGTCCCGCGTGACCAAAAACCTTGAGGGCCTCGCCGTGGACTGCGCGTGGCGCATTCCCGACCAGGATGCGCTCACCATTCTTTACCAGCTCCTGCGCGAGGAGGGACTTTTTCTCGGCCTGTCCTCCGGCATCAACATCGCCGGTGCCGTGCGGCTGGCCCGCGAGCGCGGACCGGGCCAGACCATCGCGACGATCCTTTGCGATTCCGGCGCGAATTATCAATCGAGGCTATTCAATCCGGAATGGCTTGCGGCCAACGGACTGAGGACGGATTTGTCCGTCGATACCCTTCTCGGCAAGCCCTGATACCGGGGCCGAAAGGCCAGGTGTGTGCCGCAAGAGGTTATCAGCTTCAGCAAGTGTTGGGGTTCATATATGGCGATCAGCGTCACTTATACCGTCACCACCCTACTGGACATCAATGTCCAACAGGACCTTGACGACAGGGCGGAAAGTCGCACCTACATCGTCGCCGACCGCCATTCCCGCGAGGCCGTCATCATCGATGCCATCATCGAAAACGTCGAGCGCGACCTCAAAACGATTAAAGAGATGGGCTTGATTCTCACCTTTGCTGTCGAAACACACATCCATGCCGACCACATTACCGGGGCCTCGATGATCAAGGATCGCACCGGAGCAAGAATAGTCTATGGCGGCGGTGTAGAAGGGTTGGTCACTGGTGCGGACATGTTCCTGCATGACGGACAGGAGTTGCGATTCGGCAACACCACGATGCATGCGCTTGCTACCCCTAGCCATACGGATAGCTGCACCAGCTATCTCATACCCGGCACGGTATTCACGGGGGATTCCCTGTTGATACGCGGCAACGGCCGCACGGATTTTCAGGGCGGCTCTGCGGAGAAGCTCTTCGATTCCGTACGCAAGAAACTGTTCGCGCTGCCGGATGACACAATCGTCTATCCCGGACACGATTACAACGGCAGGGTGTCATCCACCATCGGCGAGGAAAAGCGATTCAACGAACATCTGAACCTTTCAACCAACAGGGAAAAATTCGTCGAGATCATGAAGGGCCGAAAACTGCCTGCTCCTGTAAAGATTGATGTCGCTCTGATCGCCAATCTGAAAGCCGGACGCATAGCTGAGGGAGACAGGGAACTACGTCGTAGAGGCATTGCCTCATCGGGCTCCCCTCTTCCAGCCACGGGAGCCCTTGATGTATAACGAACGACTCGATCACGCGGATGAAATGAGTGTGATATCTATGAGGGAGTAATGATGGCAGACGTTAAAGTCACTTGTATTACAAAGCAGGATCCACAGGGTTCTCACGAGCATATTACCCACATTGGGAATACCATCGCTGGGTGGAAATGGACTCGCCAGCAAGTTATTGTGAGTATCGAATTGAAAATCAATACATTTTATGTTCTCGATCCGCTCACCGGCAAACGGTCCGACATTGGCGTCGTCCGCCAGACAGGAAGAGACCCATACCTGCGCACTGTTGAAGATGGAAACTGGAACGATACTCTGCTCTCATTAGGTCAATGCTCCTAACGCTGCGGGCACCTCCATATCTTGTCTTATCGTGCTCCTAAACATTCCCGCCCATTGACCAGATCTAGCGGAACTGAAATACCGCCAGTTCCGTCCCCGCGCTTGCGCCTCGGACTGGCACCCTCATAGAATGATCCCTGCTCCACACGGTTTGCGTTTCCTCCGAGCATTGCTTCACTATACAGTGTGCCGATATCGGAGAGGGGATCGTCAATGTACGGAGCGATATCTTCAGCGTCTTCGAGATGAAGGCGCACCCCGATGAGCGAAAGCGCCCTGTAACGGACAGACAGGCAAGAGGGCGCTACTGATGAAGGATCCCTTGACACACTTGATGAACGGGCTACATACGTGGAGCGGTTTGCTCTTCGGCTGGCTGTTGTTCGCGATCTTTCTTACGGGGACACTCACAATCTTTGACACCGAAATCACGTCTTGGATGCAACCAGAGTCGCACGAGATCACGTCGGATACGGGTCAGATCTCGCTACGAGCACACGAGGATCGAGATGTTTCCATCGGCAGCCCCTTTCTCCAATTGATCAAATTACAGGAGAAGCGGACCTTCTCCGGACAAACGATCGATCCAGTCACCGGTCGCATGGTGACCTTCCGCGACACCCAGGGCGGCGATTTCTTTTACCACTTTCACTCTGGATTGCCCCTAGGTCTGCCAGGAGCGTGGATCGTTGGGATCGCCGGGACAGCCATGTTTGTCGCGTTGGGCACGGGCTGGACTACTTGTGGCCATCGCGGCATTTTTTTGGGCCAATCGCTTGCTCCCGATGGCACTCCCTGCGCGAGCACTCTGGGAGGTGCGACTTTTGTTTATTGTATGGCTTCTTTGCTTTGTGCACAGTCTCCCGCGGGCCGTTCCAGCTCGGCGTGGAAAGAACAATTGTATCTCGCGCCTTCCTGCTGGGATTATTGCCGCTGCTCAATGGACTGACGACCCAGAGTCATTTATTGGTGACCGTGCCGAACGGACAATGGGCGGTGGCGGGCGTCGATCTCACGGCGGTGACTGCGGGAGTGTTGTTGGGCTGGATGGCCCGACGCCTCAGCCGTGCCGGTCTGGAATCATCCAACAGCCAGACTGCACCAGTGGTCCGATAGGATGCGGAGTCGGAGCAGGCCTGACCGGTCGTCTCCGTACATGCGTCCAGCATGACTCAACCGGGATAGTCGACGCGTGGCTGATTTCCAGGGTTAGGCGAAAAGATAAAGAGTCCTCATGAGCAGAGAAATAGGGTATTCTTTCATCATCAATTCGTCAGCACGAAGTAGTGTTGTGCCCCGGTTAACTTGTGGACAGGTGGCGTAGTCAGCTGGACGCAGGAAACTCAGTCAATTTGTTCAAGCCCATCACGGCAAAATACAGCCGAGGGTTTCCCATCAGAACCACGAATGAGTGTGCAGGGATGTCCCTTAAGAAGTGTGGACTTGAAACAGGCGAGTCCTATACAGAAGAGGAAGTTTTCAATGTTCAACAAACGCTCCACAATTTAAGCGGGGCACAACAGTAGGCACAGTTCGGCTGTTTTGTCTCAGTTTCCCCCCGTAGCGCAGACTTACTCTTTTTCACATCAAGGCTTCATCATGGATCAAATGGAGATTTATGGTGATTGCGTCAGTTGCAGGCAGTCTGCTAAGGTGGGGCAAGCAGAGCTTCATCGCACTAACCATCGACTGGGTGCTTCGCATGGTCTGGGATCCCAAAGACCCCTGGGGCAGGAAGAGCGATCCGCTTGAGGATGCCCTCAAGCAAGCCCAATCACAATTCAAGAATATATTACCCTCTTTCAAGAATCTGATGCCCTCAAGCGGCCTCAGGAATATCGCTTTGGCAGGGCTGCTTGTCTTTCTTGCCTGGCAGAGCGCCTTCATCGTCGCCCCCGATGAGGAGGGTGTCGTCAAGCGGTTCGGCGCACCCGTCAGAACGGTAGGGCCAGGCCCCCACATCAAAATCCCCTTTGTCGAAACTGTCCTGCAACCGAAAGTCCAAAAGCTCCACCGTGTCGAGGTAGGCTTCCGCACAGACCGGCAGGGCCGCCAGCAAATGCTGGGGCAAGAAGCCCTGATGCTCACCGGAGACATGAACATCTTGGCCGTCCAATTCAACGTGCAATACAAGATCAAGGACTCTGCAAACTTTCTCTTTAACGTCGCTGAAATCCATGAAACGATCGGGAAAGCTGCCGAGGCTTCAATGCGGGAAGTGGTCGGGAAAAACAAGATCGATGAGGTATTGACGACGGGTAAAGCCCAGATCCAGCAAGATGCCCAGGTACTTCTACAAGCCCTTCTTGACCAGTATACGGGCGGCGTCCAGATCGCTGCCGTCCAGCTCCAGGACGTTAGTCCTCCGGAGGCCGTGGCGGCTGCATTCAAGGATGTGACGAATGCGAAGGAAGATCGAGAGAAACTGATCAACCAGGCTCAGAGCTATCGCAACGACATTCTTCCCAAAGCCCAAGGCGAAGCCGCGCAGGTAGTGAACCAATCCAAGGGCTACGCCCAGTCGCGCCTGAATCGAGCTCAAGGTGAAGCCAACCGTTTTGTAGCGGTCCTGAGGGAATACAATCAGGCTAAAGACATCATCAGCAAGCGACTCTATATCGAAACAATGGAAGAAATCCTGCCGAACGTCGAGAAAATCGTCATCGATGGCAAGACAGCCGATCGTATGCTTCCTTATCTTCCGCTGGATCGTATCAAACCTAGACCCGCCGCAGCCGCTGAGGGGCAAAACCCATGAGCAAACAGGGATTCATCATTGCGCTTCTGATGGTTATTGGCGGGTTGTTTTTCCTGGGGGCTTCACCAGTCTTCATCGTGGATGTCACCCAGAATGCAATTGTCGTCCAACTCGGAAAGCCTATCCGTAATATCACAGAGCCGGGACTCTATGTGAAAGTCCCGTTCATTCAAGAAGTCACCTACTTCGACAAGCGCCTCCTGGACTACGATTCACAGGCGCAAGATGTGATCACCCAGGACAAGAAAACTCTCCTTCTTGACAACTACGCCAAATGGCGGATTGCCGACCCCCTCAAGGTCTATCAGAACTTTCAGACCCAACGTGGAGCGCTGCAACGGCTCAACGACATTATTTATTCCGAACTTCGGGTCGAACTCGGACGCCATGACCTTATTGAGATCGTTGCGGATCATCGCGCCGATCTCATGAAAATTGTCACCTTGCGGTCGCATGAGAAAGCATCCGCATATGGAATCGAAATCGAGGACGTGAGAATCAAACGCGCCGACCTCCCTGAGCAGAATGAGAAGGCCGTGTTTGCCCGGATGCAAGCTGAACGTGAGCGGCAGGCGAAACAATATCGTGCGGAAGGCGCTGAGGAAGCGCAGAAGATCCGTTCAGAGGCGGAGAAGGATCGCGAGATTATTCTGGCTCAGGCGTATAAAGAATCAGAGGAACTCCGGGGCTCGGGGGATGCGAAAGCCTTCAAGGTCTATGCAGATGCGTACCGGCAAGATCCTCATTTTTTTGAGTTTACGCGCTCTATGGAAGCCTACAAGAAAACCTTCAAAGATAAATCCACCCTGGTGATGGGTCCGGACTCAGAATTCTTCCGCTATCTTAAACAGCGCTAGCATTCAGGACAGCCCTACAATCTCCCCTGTGGCCTGGTCTATTCCAACGCGCTCCCCCGCCGGCTTCTTGGGTAACCCCGGCATGAGTTGCATACCTGAGCAGACCGCCGTCAAGAAGCCTGCCCCTGCGAGCATTCTCACCTCTTTGATCGGCAAGGTAAACCCAGACGGGCGGCCCTTCAACGCCGGATCGTGCGACAGAGACAAGGGTGTTTTGGCCATGCAAATGGGAAGTCGATCAAGTCCGATCTGTTGCGCTAATTCCATATCTCGCTCGGCTTCTGTGTCGAAGGACACGTCCGAGGCTCCATACATTTGTGTAGCAATGGTCCGGATTTTCTCCCTGATCGGCGAATCGACGTCATATAAATGCCTGAACGCAGGTGTTTTCTCTGTGGCTCCGACTACAGCCCTTCCTAGCTCCTCAGCCCCTTTGCCGCCATCGGCCCAATGGGTTGAGACTGCGGCGTCCATCGCACCGACCTCTTGGGACCGCTCTCGAACCCATTCCAGCTCGGCCACCGGATCGTCGATGAACGCATTGACCGCTACCACCACGGGCACTCCGTGGGATTTCACATTCGCAATATGCTGCTCCAAGTTCGCAAAACCTTTTACCAACGCCTCCTGGTTAGGCCCGGTAAGTCCTGCTGGAAGCGGAGCCCCACTCTTGACCGCCCCTCCTCCACCATGAAGCTTGAGAGCGCGCAGTGTAGCCACCACCACGGCCGCCGCCGGCTTGAATCCTGAAACGCGACACTTGATGTTGAAAAACTTCTCCGCCCCAAGATCACTCCCGAATCCTGCCTCCGTAATGACATAATCCGCACAACGCAATGCGATAGCATCGGAAAGAATCGAACAATTCCCGTGGGCGATATTACCGAATGGGCCTGTATGTACGAACGCCGCTGTGCCCTCCAACGTCTGAACCAAGTTCGGTAACAAGGCTTCTCTCAGCAAGACCGTCATCGACCCGGCACACCCGAATTCTTCTGCCCGCACTGGCTTACCATCCGTAGTAAACCCAACGACGATCTGCCCGAGTCTTCGGCGCAAGTCGGCTTGACTCGATGCTAAAGCGAGCATCGCCATGACTTCAGACGCTTCAGTAATCACAAACTGACCCGTACGGCCTGTGACTCCCTCTCCCAGCGAGATCTGCCGTAACGCCCGATCGCTCACCCCTAACGTCCGTGGCCAAGTAATCCGATGCGGATCCACTTGAAGCGCATTCCCATGAAACAGGTGATTGTCAACAAATGCTGACAAGAGGTTGTGGCTGGCTGACACGGCATGAGCATCGCCGGTTAAGTGGAGGTTGATTTCTTCCATCGGAAGGACTTGGGCCCTTCCCCCTCCGGTCCCTCCTCCTTTGATTCCGAACACCGGCCCTAATGAAGGCTGTCGAAGCGTGACGGCTGTTCGATGACCGAGGCGGGAAAGGCCCATAGCAAGTCCGATGGAAGTCGTCGTCTTTCCTTCGCCAAGTGGAGTTGGATTGATGGCGGTTACCAACACGTACTTGCCAACTGGCGCATCTCGAAGACGCTCTAGGAAATCGAGCGAAACCTTCGCCTTCAACCTTCCGTATGGAAGTAGCTCGCTGGCCCGGATGCCAAGTTGATCAGCGATATCCTGGATGGGACGCGCTTTCACTGATCGGTTGATTTCGATATCTGTCATAGGCCGAATTCCGACACGATCTCCGTCGCGTTGTGGGACGGCAGTATAGCATAGGAACTATGTCGATTCGGCAGGCAGGAGCGTATTACGAGGAGTCCGTTGGAAAAACGAGGCCGCTTATAAGGGAGGGGTTGGTCAAACTGAAAAACTGCGGCACTAATCGAGGATGTACTTTACGGGATCTAGGGCCTGCCCATTCACCTTGACCATATAATGCAAGTGAGGACCCGTGGCGAGTCCGGTACTGCCGACCAGCCCGACGACCTCTCCACGCTTCACCCGCTGTCCCTCTTTGACCAATGCCTTGGCCAAGTGGCCATAGAGAGTTTCAATGCCGAATCCATGGTCGATTTTTACGAGAATTCCCAGCTTAGGATCAAAGCCGATCGTTGTGACTCGTCCTTGAGCCGGTGCCTGAACAGGGGCGTTGGCGGCAGCTCCAATATCCAAGCCGTCATGCCAAGCAGGCTTCTCTGTGAAGGGGGACACCCTCGGCCCGAACCCGGAGGTCACCCACCCCTTCACCGGCCAAATGGATGGGGTGGCTGCCCATCGAGAAGATTTCTTCTCGGCAGCCAAAGACAACTCTTGAAGCGATTCTTCCTGGATCGTGGCTTCTCTGGACAGCCACTCTATACCGTCCTTTATTGAGGCGATCTTCTCTTGCTCGGTAAGATTGTTCGAGGCAGGATTCAATGGATCAGTCTGGCCGCTGTGACTGATTTCTGCCGAACTGAGGGGCTGACCTATAGCATCACTGTGGGAGACCCTCTCAGAGGCCGGAACAGCATTTCCATCGGGAATAGGAGTATCTTCACCACCTCGACCATTAACCACATCCCCTGGTTTCGGGTTCTCTATTCCCAACATAACCCGAAGCCGTTGATTAACTTCCTTCATGCTCGTTAGACGCTTTTTTAAGTCGTCAACAGCGCTGGAAAAAGCTGCCGTCTGTTCCCGTGCGCTCATGGCCTCTCCGCGAAAGGCTGAGAGTTCCCACACTTCACCGGTCCTGACCACGTAATGCGAAATAACTAGGATGTCAAGCAAGGCAAAAATGGCTCCGACAATCAATAGCTTACTGACAAGCTTGCGAGGGAAACTAAACCGCAGCGGCTTGGCTGTTGAGCCACGAAAGATCACAACGGTATAGGCATCGCTGTCTTCTGTACCGTTCGCTTGTCCCATTGCCCTCACCCTCAACTAAATGCGCTGCTTCGCTCCCTACAAATTATTGGCGAGTGTATCGATCCAAATCGTTTCAGTCAACCCCTCATTTTGGTAATGAAAAGCACCTTTCCTTGACCAATTAGCTGTGTGTCTCACTATATACCCACTCAATATATTGACCAAGACCTGCCTCAACCGACAATGCGATAATTTCAGGAGTTTCATAAATATGCATCGCCTTCACTGTTCTTTCGAGCGCTCGATAGCACGACTTAGTGGATTTCATTATGAGAAGAGCCTCTTGTTCCTTGAGAACTTTCCCCTTCCAACGATAAATCGATTGAATTCCTGGGACGATACTCACACAGGCAGCCAGCTTCGAAGCCACCACTTTTTTGCCAATCTTTACGGCCTCCCCTCGATTTGCAGCCGTAACCATCACAACAAGGACACCACTTGATGATTTCTTTTTCAGTGGAAGGACCATCCTAAGAAAACCTTTTCACCTTGCGATGACTTCTCCCACTTTTCTACAGGAAATGAGAAAGCAATTTCTGGACCTACTACCTACTACGTAACACACATAATTATTGTTACAGTCTATCAATGACTTATGAAATCACGACCACAGATTCAACCGTTGTATCAGGTTTGCTTCCTGTCTTAATTTAGTCTCTATTAGCCCATGTGAACACAAGAAGTCACTAAAGTGTACATTTTTGATCGATCCATGCTCTTAATGGCAACACAATGATGAAACATCTTGATTCCATCTTATAGTCTACCCGGCATATATCTGCCCATAATCTGAAATATCGCTCGCCATCACTTGGCTCTATATCAAGATCGTCCGCCGCACAATGCTTCAACAATAATGAGACGGAGCCGTTACGAACCGTATAATTCGACGCTTTCTGAAAGTCTCCAGAACCTCTATTAGTCTTTGGATGCAATTGTTATTGTTATGACTCCAATGCTATCTGCATCGATGGTATAGTTTCGGGCACTGTTACTAGGAAGACAGGTGGCCGGGCGATGTCCATCGCCTACTCACAATCTTAAAATAAGTCAGATCGAAGCCAACATTAGCCTCATTGACAAAGTTTTCACCCCTCGCATAGTATGAGCCAGGTATTGTAAGAGGGTGCTTGATGGGTTTTGTCATATCCCCCAAAGAACTGAGAGCACGCCTTGATAACGGTGACAAGTTAGTCCTGGTTGATGTGCGAGAAGAATGGGAATATGCCCTCGCGAAGTTAAACGGCTCAATTCTCATTCCCCTCGGAACCCTTCCACAATCCCTCGCTCGTTTGGACCTCGATTCTGAAATCATTGCCATCTGCCACCATGGTATGAGAAGCGCCGACGCGACGAATTTCCTCCTTCAACAAGGCTTTTCGAATGTAAAGAACTTGGTGGGAGGGATCGATGCCTGGTCGGTACAGGTGGATGGAACCGTCCCTCGATATTAGCCCAGACTTACCAAGACTTGCGGCACACGCGGCTCTCTGACAAAAGAAGACATTTTAGCCCATGCGCTCGCGGAAATATTCGACTGTGCGCTTGAGTCCTTCGCTGAGTTCGACTCTCGGCTCCCAGGACAATTCTTGGCGCAGTTTGCTCGAGTCAATCACGCTTCGTATCTGCTCTCCACTTTTTGCAGGCCCATGTACCTCTTTGCATGTCGAATTTGTGTGGGCGACTAAAATCCTGAGCAAATCATTGATCGAGGTTTCCTCTCCTGTTCCAACGTTATATGTCCCTTGTGTTTCCTGACTCAGCACCGCAAGGTTTGCCTCAACAACATCTTCGACATAGACAAAGTCTCGCGTTTGCCTTCCATTCCCATTAACAATCGCTTGCTCGTTGTTCAATAACTTCTGAATAAAGATTGCAACTACCCCGGCCTCTCCATCAGGGTCCTGACGCGGTCCGTAGACATTAGCATAGCGCAGGCTCACTATTTGAAGCCCGCTCACTCGTTGATAGTAGGAAAGATACTGCTCTCCGCACAGTTTGCTGATGCCGTATGGCGACAGAGGTTTCGTAACATGGGACTCGGGGGCAGGATACATCTCCTGTTCGCCATAGATGGCCCCACCGGATGAAGAGAACACCAGCTTCCGCACTCCGTGCCTGATCGCTTGTTGCAGTACGTTCAGCATTCCTAGCACATTCACCTGGGCATCAAAAATTGGATCTTCCACAGACTTCCGAACATCCATCTGTGCAGCAAGATGCATGACAATATTAGGCCGTTCATTGCGAAATACCCGTTCAAGTCGCCAGCTTTGAATATCTAGCTTGAAAAAACGAGCGGCACGATTGAGGTTCCGCCGTTTCCCGGTTGACAGATTGTCCACAACAACAACTTCATGCCCTTCCTGGACAAGACGATCAACCAAATGAGACCCGATAAAACCGGCACCTCCGGTCACGAGTACTTTCATGCGCGCCCCCTTCGCCTATAAACCCAGAGCATAATTCTGTGTGCCAATCACCCTGTCAGGGCGAAACTGCGCGCGTAAAACCAACAAGAATCTCCCGATTCCCTTTTCGCCCTCTCACGGGAGAATCGAGCACGCCTTTCAACTGAAGCCCCAGTTGAGCGGCACAGGCAATGACCTTCTCGGTCACCGCCTCGCGCTGCTTATCATCTCGCACAATCCCTCCCCGCCCAACCTCACCCTTGCCGACCTCAAACTGCGGCTTCACTAACACCACAATCGCTGCTGAGGCATTGAGTAAATGGACGACCGCGGGTAAAACCAACGTCAGAGAGATAAAAGAAACGTCGATCACCGCCAGGTCAATCGGTTCAGGAACCGCCGTTCGGTCAACATACCGAATGTTGGTCCGTTCAAGCAAGATAACACGCGAATCGTTACGGAGCCTCCACTCAAACTGTCCATACCCCACGTCAATGGCATAGATACGGGCGGCTCCTCGCTGTAACAAACAATCTGTGAACCCACCGCTCGAACACCCAACATCCATGCTGATCATTCCTCTTGGATCAACATGAAAGGCATCGAGAGCCGCGGCTAATTTCTCACCCGATCGACTGACGAACAACGCGGGGCGCACGATTTCGATCCGCGCATCCAGGCGCACCAACCTCGCAGGTTTATCCACCATGATCCCATCAACAGATACTCCGCCTGCTAAGACGGCCCTGACTGCCGCTTCCCGACTGGGAACCAAGCCTTGAACAGCAAGCACACGGTCCAACCGTTCTTTGTGAGCACGCGGGAGGGAAGCCATATCGACTAGAAATACCACTCGTCAGGACGAGGGCTGAAGTAGAGGCCTATAGTAGGGAAACTAGGAGGATGGTTCATCGGCTGCATTGTCTGGAGAGTAGGCATGGATTCGTTTCTTGCCATCCTTATCTTGCACGAGCACTTCTATTTTATGCTCTGCCTCTTCTAAAATCTTGAGACAGCTCTTCGAAAGGCGAATGCCCTCTTCGAAGATTTTGAGCGACTCGTCCAGAGGGAGATCGCTTTTTTCCAACTGGCCGACGATGGCTTCCAGCCGCGCCATCGCCTGCTCAAATTTCACCCCTGCCACAATAACTCCTCGTCACTAACGATAGTTCGATGGAGCGCCATTATACTCGACTACATGCTGATTTCAAACTGATGGATCGTCAAACACACGGGTCACCGTGCAACTTAGTTGCCCGCTGGCTAGTTGAGCTTCTAACTCCTGCCCAACTTCTACATCGGCCGCTCGACGGAGGATCTGACCAGCTGGGACCGTTTGAAGAATACTGTACCCACGTTCAAGAATCGCCAAAGGACTCAGGGTATTGAGTTGCGCGAGCATGGCATGAATCCGATGACGATGCTGCGCCACTATGATTCGCATTTGCCCTTCGAGGCGCTTCGAAAATTGCGGGACTGTCGCTAAACCTTGTTTGACCGTGAGAATGGGGTTGAACCCGGATAGATCGCGCTGTGCTTCGCGCACCCGTTCACGGCCGGTTGTGAGCAGGTGTTGGACCATCTCGCGTAATCGATCAGCCTTCTCATCTGTCCGTTGCACAGCCTCCTGAAGACGAAAGCGTACATCCGTTACTCCTCGAATACCGGCATTCAGCCGCTGTCGCTCGAGGACGCAATGCCGGAGAATAATTTGTCCAAGACGGACCTTCAGTTCCCGTAATCGTTTCACAGTCTGATCCAACACTGGAACCACGGTCTCCGCCGCGGCCGACGGCGTCGGCGCTCGGAGGTCGGCGACAAAATCGGCAAGTGTCGCATCGACTTCATGTCCGACCGCCGATACCACAGGGACGTGAGAAGCCGCGATGGCGCGCACCACGATCTCCTCGTTGAAACTCCAAAGGTCTTCTGAGGGTCCCCCGCCCCGCCCGACGATGATGACATCCACGGAACTCTGGTCGTTCAAGGCATTCAGCGCCTCCGCAATCTGACGAGCAGCGCCCTCGCCTTGGACCTGAACCGGGGCGATGAGAACATGGATTGTCGGCCAGCGTCTCCGAAGGATGGCTAGGATATCTCGAATAGCTGCGCCAGTTATCGAGGTAACCACACCCACAGTCCGAGGAAATGCCGGGATCGATTTCTTTCTTTCCTGATCGAACAATCCCTCAGCTGCCAAGCGTTCCTTCAACTGCTGGAATGCCAACTGCAAAGCGCCGATACCCTTCGGCTCGATGATGTCAATTACGATTTGATATTCTCCGCGCGGTCCATAAACTGTGAGCCTCCCCCGCACGATGACTTGTAGCCCTTCTTGCAAGGCAAAGCGCAGCCGCACTACGCCGGACCGGAACAATACTGCACGAATTTGATTCGTCTTATCCTTGAGTGTGCAATAGAGATGTCCCGATCCGGGAACACGAAGATTGGAGAGTTCTCCTTCTAACCAAACGTCGGAGAATTGTTCCTCGATCGAAATGCGAAGCAGCCCCGTCAACTCCGAGACAGTTAAGATCCGATTCGGAGGAACACCCTGACCAGGAAAAGGCGCGAAGCGGGAAGGGTTCGTGGTGGGCTCCTTCTAATCAATGAGACGAATTCGTTCGATCGACAGCGTCTTTCCAAGATGCGCATCAAATTCGAGCAGGACCGCACAAAAGACGGAAGGACCGGAGGCCACTTCAAAGCGTCGCGGCATTCCGGTCATAAACTTTTCGATCGCCAGTTCCTTCTTCACTCCGATCACGGAATGGAGCGGACCGCTCATTCCGATATCTGTTATATACGCCGTCCCCTTCGGGAGAATCTGATCATCAGCCGTTTGCACATGCGTGTGGGTGCCGACTACGGCGACAACTTCTCCGTCCAGGTAGTGACCCATCGCCATTTTCTCTGAAGTTGCCTCCGCATGCATGTCCACAATCACGGCAGCCGTTCGCTTCCTCAGTGCGGCCAATTCTTTTTTAGCTACCTGGAATGGACAGTCCAAAGTCGGCATGTACGCCCGTCCCATCAACTGAAGAACACCGAGATGTTCTCCGCCCGCCGACTCGACCACTACACTTCCGGAGCCCGGCACACCACTCGGATAATTGGCGGGACGAAGTAATCGTGGCTCCTGGGGGAAATAGTCGAGAATTTCCTTTTTATCCCAAGCATGATTCCCAGTCGTAATGACCGCTAGGCCGAGATCAAACAACTCTTCGGCCAACTCCGGTGTGATACCAAACCCGCCCGCGGCATTCTCTCCGTTTCCAATAACAATATCGATTTGCCGCTGAGCCACCAGCTTGGGAACAGCACGTGCCACCGCACGACGTCCAGGTTCTCCAAAGATATCGCCGATGAATAAAACCTTCACTTGGCATACTCCACATACCGGCTCTCGCGAATCACGGTCACTCTGATCGTACCGGGATAGGTCAGCTCCTGCTCGATCTTCTTCGCCAGATCCCGAGACAGCTGGAAAGACTCGGCATCGGTAATGTCTTCCTGTCGAACGATCACACGAATTTCTCGACCTGCTTGAATCGCATAGGCCTTCTGTACCCCTTTGATGGTCGTGGCAAGCGACTCCAGTTTCTCAAGCCGTTTTACATAGGTCTCCAAGGCCTCCCGTCTAGCCCCAGGCCTAGCCGCAGACAATGCCTCTGCGGCTGCGACCAGAACCGATTCCGGACAGATCGGCGGTACTTGTTCGTGGTGACCTGCAATGGCATTCACAATTTTCTCACTCTCGCCGTACTTCTTGGCGATCTCAGCGCCCAACATGGCATGCGGGCCTTCTTCCTCATGACTTACAGCTTTCCCGATGTCGTGCAGGAGTGCGCCCCGCCTCGCCAGCTTCACGTCAAGGCCAAGCTCGGAGGCCATGATGCCGCAGATGTACGCGGCTTCACGCGAATGATAGAGATTGTTCTGTCCATAGCTGGTGCGATATTTGAGCCGACCGAGCACTTTGATCAATTCAGGGTGAAAGTCCGAGAGCCCCAACTCAAAGATGATTTTCTCGGCCTCGTCATACATGAGCTTATCGATATCGACTTTGACCTTCTCGACGATTTCCTCGATCCGCGTCGGATGGATTCGACCGTCATGCATCAACCGTTCAAGCGAGACCTTGGCAATTTCACGACGTAGCGGATCGAAGCCTGATACGATGACGGCCTCAGGAGTCTCATCGATAATCAAGTCGATTCCGGTTGCGGCTTCGATTGCACGAATATTGCGCCCTTCTCGCCCAATGATCCGCCCCTTCATCGCGTCGTTCGGAATCGGTACGACAGAAATTGTGGATTCAGAAACGTAATCACGTACCACTCGTTGAATCGAGTTGGTGATAATTTCGCGGGCTTCCCTCTCTGCATTCTCCCGTGCCTCTTCCAATGTCCGCTTGGCATGCCCTACCGCCTCCAGCCTTGCCTGACTCTCCATTTCTTGAATAAGCTGCTTCTTCGCCTCATCGGCGGTGATCCCCGCCACGCGCTCTAACGCTTCACGATGTTCTTTCTCCACACGAGCACAAGCCGCCTCCTTAGTCATCAGTTTTTCTTCTCGCTTCGACAGTTCCAGATCTCGCTTCTGTGCCTCACTATCTCGCTTGTCTATCGCACTAATGCGCTTCTCGATCGCTTCATCCCGTTGGATCAAACGTTTTTCGACATTAGCAAACTCGACCATCTTAGCCTTCTGTTCCTTCTCAAGTTCCGCTTTTGACTGCAGCAGAAGGTCTTTTGCTTCCAGCTTCGCTTCTTTCACGATATTCTCCGCCTCGCGCTGAGCGTTCTGCCCTATCTGAAGAGCCTGCTCCTTTTCCTGCGCCTTCTTCGCAACACTCGATGCGCGACGCACGAGTTCGAACAGGCCGATTCCGAGCAACCCGCCAACTAATCCTGCCAGCAGATAGGCGATAATTGAGCTTGACATTTGGACTGACCCCCCTCCAGTCACGAGATGAGAAGAATTCAGCTTCCCAGCCTCGTTTAATTCAAGGTTAGGTGACGATCCTGAATGGGAAGGAAGCGCAGTGGGAAGGTGAGACGATATAAGAGGGCAGCCCGAAACGCGGTCTAGAGATTCACGCCGAGAACAGACTCCACGGGGATGGATAACCTGCTAGATTGAGATGATAAGTCCGTCCATCGCGGGACGGGTCCCACGAGGTCCATCTGCGTCGGTAGGCTCTCGCTCGCTTGAGAGTATTCGGTGCACGAACCGGAAGCATCAGCTGACCGATTCCACAAACCGCTCTCCTTGGCAGCAGCATGAACTCCATGACCCTGACCAACGTTTCCAAGAGGTTATGCATCAGATGGACGAACCCTTGTGCACATTCGAACTTCCTCAATTTCGCGAACATCAAGAACCCACATCCATTCCGCGTTGTCTACGTTATATCCCCAGATCACTAAACCGGTTCGAACATGACCTAATTATGTGCCTATCGTAAAATCCACTACGTTCCGACCCATACATGCAGGTTAACAAAGGTGAGCGCCCTTTGCAAGTTGAATCTAGCGAAAGAGCGAGGTCGGCACCTGCTCTTCGATTGAATCCATGAGCGACTTCATTCTGCGCTCGACATCCGCCTCGCCTTGCGCACGCTTCCGTTCAAGTTCAAACAACTGGTGCGCCAAATTGAGGGCAGTCAGCACAGCGAGTTTTGAAGGAGTCGTCGTATTCATCCCTTCCGCAAGATGGCGCATCTGGCCATCAACAAAGCTCGCGAGGCGCCGGACATCGCCCTCATCTGCCTCAGCACGAATCGCATACCGTTGGCCGTAAATTTCCACGTCAATGGTCTTAGTCACGGGCCACCTCCTTGCGTTCTTCAAGACACTCCAACAACTCTATATCCCCGAGGACCTTTTCTATACGAGACTTGATATCGACTCGCTCTTGCTCCCATCGCCGGCTTGAATCACTTTTTTTCGCGAGTCGTTGTCGTACGATCTTTAATTCTTCCTCAAGAGTCGCGTTCTTCTTTTTCAACTCTTGAACAAGCTTAACCAGATCGCTAATCCGACTTTCGATCGCGTCCAATCGATCAAGCGGCATCCCCTCACTCTCTTCCTTCAGAGCCCCTACAGATTGTGGCGCACTATAGAAACTTGTCTAGATATTGTCAAGAAATAGACATCATGAGGCCTTCTCCAGACGTCTATATTCTTTGTAGCTTCGCAATACGCGCTTCACGTACTGCCGCGTTTCCTGATACGGAATCAATTCAATGAACTCATCCTGACTTCGTCCAGGATGCAGCGCAATCCAGCTTCTCACAACTACTGGCCCGGCATTATATGCGGCGATGGTAAGGGCGACATTTCCGGAAAATTGTTCAAGTAACTGTTCGACGTAGCGGACGCCAATCTGAATATTAGTCTCTTGATCGAAGAGATCATCCCGTCCGATTGCGGGAAGTCCGAGCCGCTTTGCCACATTACTAGCAGTTCCCGGCATCACCTGCATCAGGCCAATTGCGCCGACCCGCGAGACAGCTTGCCGGTCGTACTGGCTTTCCTCTCGAATGATCGCCGCCACCATATAGGGGTCGACACCGCTCGCACCCTGATCTTTAATCATCGGAAGAAGGCCAGTCGGGTAAGCCACTTTCCACAGCGAAGGGTCGACAATACCGCCCGTTCGCTCCAATTTATCGCGGAACCTGGCTCTTGCGAGTCGAAGCGCATGATGGTAGGCACCAACCTCGTTCAACATCGTCGCAAGCGCCATGAGGACATCGGGGTTCCGGTTATAGCGATCTGTCAACCCGGCCAACTCACGCGCAGCATCCGATTCCAACCCCAACGCTTTGAGCTCAAGAGCTCGACGGTATGCCGACTGCTGTTCGATTTCTGCTCTCGTCGACAGTACTCGTGTGGCTTCTCCATTCGTTGGTCTGCCGCCGTTTGCCGGAACAGTCGCTGAGATCTGTTCGGATACGGAGGGTTCGGACAAAGGAATGTCGATCCGTTCGCGAGCCAGTTGACAATAATACGTATAGACGTATTGTTGGCAGAGTTTTACATACGCATCACGAGCGTGAGGCTGCTGGCTCAACTCGGCCGCACGCCCCATCCAATAGAGCGCCTGTGGCTCAAACTCGCTGTCGTGTTGATCGCCGAGTTCACGCAGTTCGTCACCGACCTCACGGTAGCGGGCCGTTCGGTAATACACCCAACCCACCCGCCATCGTGCCTCAGCGCGCTGAGCCGCTGGCTCTCCGACTTTCGCCACCTGCCGGTACCGTCTGATTGCGTCGTCAAAACGATATTGATCCTCCAACCACATTCCGGTGAATAAAGTGATCTGGCCCCTCTGTTCCGCGGAGAGCGAAGAGTTCGTCAGCGTACTTGCAAGATCTAATAGCTTGTCCCCCTGTCCTTGCCGAAGATAGACACGGGCAAGCCAAACTGACGCTTCGTGAGACTCAGTGCCTCCGTCTTTCACCAGCGCACGGAACGTCTCTTGCGCATGCTCATATTGTTTCAGCCGCACCTGTGCGATGCCGAGCTTCAGTCTCGCCTCCCCGCGACGAGGCGACTGTGGATCAGCTGCAAGGAACTTTTGGAGTTCTTCGATCGCCTCAACATGGAGGGATTGTCCAAGATAGGCCTGCGCCCGGGAAAATCGGTCACTCGGCTGAACGACCCAGGGTACGCCGCCAAGATTCGAAGCCAGTAGCGCTTCTGCTTCTTTCGCCTCTATGCTGTAGGCAAACCGAACCCAGAGCTGCATTAACGTTTCCCGACCTTCCTGTATGCTGTCGTCTCGAAGTTGGCATGTGCTTTTCCGCAGAAGCGCCTGTGGAGTTCCTGGCTCCTTATCATTCAATTCCACCGCTTTAGCAAACCACGCAATCGCTTCTGAACAGTTCGCCGCCTGATACCAAGCTTCCCCTGTTCGATATGCAGCCTTGGACAGCAAATAAGAGTCTGGCACCGCCTGCGGAATGCTTTCGAACATCCCCGCCGCCTGTTTGGCACTTCCGAGTTTCAACAAGGCCTCACCCGTCCATAGGCGGATATAGTCGTCCAATGCAGGAAAGTCTCGCTGCGCCGCGTGGAGAAATTGAATGGCCTCTGCAGGATTCCGCTCAAGCAGCAACACTCCTGACAGCAGCCCTGCGCGCTTAGCCCAAAGTGTGGCAGGGAATCGCTCCATCACCCGCTGCAGTCTTTCAAGCTTGAGCAACAAGATCTGCTCTTTATTGAACCCCCTCCCGAGCCGTTCCCTCGGTACTGCGGCGGCCTGAAAGCAATCTTCTGCTCTCTCACACGCGTCATTGTCACTCGACACCGAAGGACCGGCGGACGCGTGGTTCAAGAGCAACACAAATCCACAAAGACCAATAAACGCGGCAAGAAGCAGATTTTGCATGGCCCGCTGAGCTTTCAGATAGTCGCGCACCCGTTGTTTCCGTCTCGACCTATAACATATATAACAGTGTGCCTTCCCGGTTGCCAGCAAAGCTGTGGAAATCCTGTGCCTTGTCCGACTTTTTGAGCCTGTGGTAGGCTGCCTTCATGCAACACGCAATAGATGTCCTTTCGCCAACCACGGTCCCCACAAACCTACTGGCCCTTGATGAAGAAGGAATGAGCCGGCTTGTGCATCGATTCGGATGGCCTCACTACCGAACCTATCAAATTTTGCGTTGGCTCTATCAGCGTCGTGCAAGAGACATCAATCAGATGACGGACATCGGCCAGTCGGAGAGAACGGCGCTGGCCTCACACGCAACAATTCCACGCGCTGCACACTGCACGGTCTATTGTTCGATCGATCATACAAGGAAGCTCGTACTCACACTCAGCGACGGGCTCGCCGTCGAGACAGTGCTGATCCCCGATGAAGATCGCACAACCATTTGTGTGTCAACACAGGTGGGCTGTACCTTGGATTGCGGATTCTGCCTGACCGGTACAATGGGATTGAAGCGCAACTTGAAGGCACATGAAATTATGGAGCAGGTGCTGACCGCTCAGGATCGCCTTCTCCCCGGTGAGCGGATTACCAACCTCGTCTTTATGGGAATGGGTGAACCCTTGGCTAATATCGAGGCCTTGTCAGACGCCATCCGGCGACTCATCAACAAGCCGTGGGGGCTCGGATGGTCGCCGAGACGCATTACAGTCTCGACTGCCGGCCTGGCAGCCCGATTGAAAGATATCGCGCCACTTGGCGTCAATCTAGCCATCTCGCTGAATGCCACAACGGACGACCAACGCGCGAAGCTGATGCCGGCCGTCAACGGAATCGCTTCGCTCGAAACGCTGGTCACCGCATGCCGCAATTATCCTCTGTCACCGACCCGACGACTCACTTTCGAATACGTGTTGCTGGCCGGGGTGAATGATCAAGCCGACGATGCCCGCCGCCTCGTCAAACTCGTCCGCGGGATTATTTGCAAAATCAATCTGATTCCGTTTAATGAATTTCCCGGGAGTCACTTCCGCCGTCCACCTGAAAGCGACATTTCGGCTTTTCAAACCATCGTGCGACAGGCAGGCCTTGATGTGTTCGTTCGCAAGAGCCGTGGGCGCGATATCCTCGGCGCTTGCGGCCAATTAGGCAATCTTTCATCCGAGTGTGCAGGGCATGCCTTGACACAAATCGAATCTCGTTGCTAGCATGCACCGTGCGCCCCGCTCAAACATGACCTGGCTGTACTCTCGAGACATCATACGATTATCATGGTTGATTGCCGTGAGCAGTCTCCTCTTCGGCTTTTCATCGCCTGCTTTCGCAATGGAACCGCGTGAATTCATTCTCTCCAATGGTATGAAAGTCCTTTTAGTTGAAGTTCCTAAGGCTCCGGTTGCAACCGTCCAAGTTTGGTACAAAGTCGGTTCACGCAATGAGGTCATGGGGCGCGCAGGTCTATCCCACATGCTGGAACATATGATGTTCAAGGGTACTGCGAAATACCCTAAAGGCTCCTTCTCTCGACTTATTCGCAAAAACGGCGGCACAGACAACGCCTTCACAAGCCAGGATTTCACCGCGTACTTCGAGAGTCTCGCAGCCGACCGCGTTGAACTTGCCCTGGAACTTGAAGCCGACCGCATGCAAGGGCTTCTGCTCGATATGTCTGAATTGACGACGGAGCGTGAAGTCGTGAAGGAAGAACGACGCCTTCGCACGGAGGATGACCCACAAGGTGCTCTCGTCGAAGCACTCTTCGCCCAGGCTTATCTCAGCCATCCCTACCATTGGCCGGTGATCGGCTGGTTCGGCGACCTGGATGCGATGACTCTCGATGACTTGCAACGGCATTACGACACCTACTATTCACCTAACAACGCAACCCTCGTCGTCGTGGGCGACATCAAAGCCGACAACCTCCTCCCTACAATCAAACAACTCTTTGAACCGATACCGCGGGGACCGGAACCTAAACCCCTCGCTGCCGTGGAGCCGGAGCAAAAAGGTGAACGCCGCTTTCTCCTCAAGCGAGATGCGCAAGTCCCGTTCGTCATGGCGGGCTATCGCGTGCCAAATTATACGAGCGACGATTCGTACGCGCTCGACATTCTGAGTTCCATTCTCTCGCACGGGAAAAGCTCGCGCCTGTATCAGAGTCTCGTGTACGAGCAAAAATCTTCGTTTGCCGTCGGAGCAGAGTACAGCCTGCTTCAGACCGACCCGGGCCTTTTCTACTTCTATGCTCTCGTGAGCCCAAGCCAGAAGCCTGAAATGGTCGAGGATGCCCTCCATCGAGAAATCAAACGCCTCCAGACTGATCCACCAACGGAGCAAGAACTCCAACGGGCGAAGAACCAGGTCGAAGCCGCTCATGTCTTCGAACAGGACTCCAACTTCCGGCATGCGATGTTACTTGGGCAGGCGGAATCCGTTGGAGCCGGATGGCGGAAAATCGAACAGTTTATCGAGCGGATCCGCGCGGTGACAACCAAAGATATACAACGAGTCGCCCGCCAATACTTGACAGAAGACAATCGGACCGTCGGGACATTGATTCCCGTACCTCCCAAACAGCCAGAAGCCCCCGCCACCGCCGCGCAACCGGGAAAGCCCTAGTCATGCCAATAGCGAGACAGCGGCCTATCGCGCTCCGACGACGGACGATTCTAGCTCTCGTCACAGGACTCTGTGCCTTGCTCCTGACAAGCGGCTCCAGTACTGCCGCAGAGATCGTGCCCACGAGATTCGTGACCGCGAACGGTATCACAGTGCTCGTACTCGAACAGCATTTCCTCCCCATCGTTGAAATCCACGCACTGATCAAGACAGGCTCTGCGCAGGATCCTCCCGACAAAGCAGGCCTTGCAAACCTCGTCGCGAGTCTTCTGGACGAAGGAACGACCACGCGCACTTCTAAACAGATGGCGGAACAAATCGATTTTGTCGGCGGGGCTCTAGAGGCCAAGGCCTCAGAGGATTTCACGACCGCCTCGGCCCGTGTACTTAAGAAAGACATCGATCTCGGCTTTACCTTACTCGCGGACATGTTGCAACGCCCCGCATTTTCCAAACAGGAATTCGAACGGATTCGGATCCAGCTCCTGGGCGAGATGGCGAGTGACAACGACGACCCCGGCCATATCGCCATGAAGGCGTTCAATCAGCTCGTTTTTCATGGACACCCCTACCGCTGGCCCGTCAACGGAACAGAGGAAACGCTCAACAAGATCACCCTGACCGATGTCCAAGCTTTCTATGGGCGCGAATACTCCCCGTCCCAAACCTCCCTGACCGTCGTCGGCGATGTCACGCTCGAACAAGCTACCGCACTGGTGCAGACCCATTTTGAAACATGGAAAAAAGGATCACCGACTGCACGGATCACGAAAAAGCCCGCGCCAATCGAACGGAAAGCGGTCCAGCTCATCGAGAAAGACCTCACTCAATCCACAATCGTGATCGGGCATGGAGGCCTTCCGCGCGCACACCCGGATTATTATTCCGTCACGGTCATGAATTACATTCTGGGAGCCGGAGGGTTTTCCTCTCGCTTGATGGATTCGATTCGCGACAAGCAAGGGTTAGCCTATGGGATTATGAGCCACTTCGACGCTCGGCTGATGCCCGGTTCATTCTGGGTCAACCTGCAAACTAAAACCGAAACGACGAATCAAGCCATTACAGGCGTCCTGTCTGAAATCAAATCCATCCGTGACGCCCCGGTGTCGGACCAGGAGTTAGCCGAGGCTAAATCATTCTTGATCGGAAGCTTCCCGTTACGATTTGATTCCACCGCGAAACTCGCGCACGTGCTTGCCCAAGTGGAGTTCTATGGTCTGGGGCTTGAGTATTTTTCAGATTACCCAAAATGGATCGACCGGGTCACAAAGGAAGATGTCCAGCGAGTCGCCAAACAGTACTTAGACCCCAAGCGATACGCCTTAGTGGTCGTAGGCAACCTCGCCAAAGCAAAGGTCAAGCATTAGGCGGTGGACTAACAACTCGAAGAGCAAGAATGTCCGTGATGATGACCGAATCCCTTTACAGCAGACTCAATACGCTCCGCCAGATCATCTCTGATATGCAGTCCGTTCTGGTCGCCTTTTCCGGCGGAATCGACAGCACCGTCGTCTTGAAAATCGCCCATGAACAACTTGGCGAACACGCGCTGGCTGTTACGGCCATTTCACCGACATTTCCCATGGTCGAACTCGCCGGTGCGAAGCAGATTGCCACAGAGATTGGCGCGCGACACGAACTAGTCCACACCGATCAACTCGAGATTCCGGCTTTCGTACAGAACGATGCAATCCGTTGCTTTCATTGCAAGACCGATCTCTATCAATTGCTGGATCGACTGCGTGAGCCACGCGCGAGCCGGTGGATTGCGGACGGAACGAACCTCGACGATCTCGGTGATGATCGACCGGGAATCAAAGCCGCACGCGAATGGGGAATCCGAAGCCCTTTGGTCGAAGCCTCGCTCTCGAAATCCGATGTGCGGGCACTCGCTCAGGCTTTAGGACTCTCAAACTGGGATAAGCCGGCAGCCGCCTGTCTCTCTTCGAGAATTCCCCGCGGTACTCCGATCACCGTCCAAAGTCTCCGTCGCGTAGAACAGGCCGAAGACTTTCTTCAGGCTGAGGGATTTCGCCATGTGCGAGTCCGGGATCACGGAGAGATAGCGCGAATCGAGATCGGAGCCGAGGAGTTCATTCGGTTGAACCAGCCTGAGTTACGCGCCCGGATCAGTGCCCACCTTCGCAAGGTCGGGTTTCGCTTCGTCTGTGTGGATGTAGAAGGATATAGACCGGGCGGGGTCAGCCTAAGCTGACCGGCCCGATCCATGCCTCATCGCTGGTAGGATTTTGACAGCGCCTCGAGCGCCTCGTCTGCAAATTTTCGATGGTCCGCCTCATTTAAACTTCGCTGCACGACTTTCTCCGCAACCATCAGAGCCAGCTCGGTGGTTTGAACGCGAATATCTTGAATTGCCTTACGACGCTCTTGATCAATCTCACGCGTCGCATCACCTTTGATTCTCTCTGCTTCGACCGTCATCCGTTGCTCATTTTCATCCATAAGTCTCTGCGCCCGTTCCTTTGCCGCCGTCAGAATGCCTTCAGCCTCCTTGGCAGCGGCGTTCAGCTTGGCTTCGTATACCTTGAGTTTGCTTTCGGCTTCTGACCGATGACGCTCGGCTTGATCGAGGCTGTCCTTGATCTTCTTCTCCCGTTCCTCCAGCACGCTCAAGATGCCGGGAAAGGCAAACTTGTAGAGGACGAAAAGGAGAATCACGAACGACACGACTTCCCAAAAAATCAAGGAAGAAAAGAAGTGCGATTCAAACTGCGGCATAGTTCACATCAGAGAGGTTGAGGCTAAGGCACTTCCTTCGGCCTTGACCTAAACCTAAGCCTGCCCCTATTTGCGAAGTCCCATAATGATGAACACAACGACCAAGCCATATAGCGCAATGGCTTCTACCAGCGCGAAGCCGATCCACATATACTTTGTGACACGAGCCTCCGCTTCCGGTTGGCGCGCCACTACTTCAATCACCTTCCCGAAGATGTAGCCGATCCCTACACCTGCTCCGGCAAACCCTGCCGCAGCACACCCCATGCCTATCAACCCTGCTGCTGCTAAATCCATTGTTTTTCTATCCTCCTATAATGAAAACTCACTAAAACCCGGATAGTCTCCTCAACATATCCCTTGGTAATGCCGCAAGGAGCGACTTTCCTTCCGCGTACCGTTTACGTACGTCGAAGAGTAGACTGCGACTGCAAACGCTGCTAGGTAGCCTTTTCGTCAACCGGTCAGTGGGCATGCTCATCATGGCCATGCAAATGATATGCGTCCCCAATGTAGACACAGGTCAATATGGTGAAAATATAGGCTTGAATAAACGCGATACCCACTTCCAATCCGTATATCGCAACGGTGAACGCAAAGGGTAACCATCCGATCAACAATCCGCCGCTGATCGCCATACCGAACAGGACCCCGAGAATCACATGGCCCGCTGTCATATTCGCAAATAACCGGACAGCCAGTGAGATGGGACGGGCCAACTGACTCATCACCTCGATCGGGATCATCAACGGTAACAACCAACCAGGCGTACCGGGCGGAACAAGAATGCCCAAGAATTTCAACCCGTGTATTAGGAATCCCATGACTAAGCTGATCCCGTATACTACTGAGGCGAACACCGCCGTCACGATAATCTGACTCGTGACGGTGTAGCTGCCCGGGATCAACCCCAAAAGATTACAGAAGAGAATGAAAAGGAACAGTGTGGCGATCAGGGGAAAGAAGCGCATCCCCTCTTTGCCCATCGTATCCAAGATCATGCCACGAATGAAGTCCACCATCATCTCCGCCACGCTCTGCAACTTGCCAGGTACGAGCTTCCGCGCCGATCCGGCGGCTACCATAAGCACCGCCGTCAGAGAAACGACGACCCACATGATGACAACGGCCTTATTGATGGAAATATCCAATCCACCGAGCGAAATCGGGATCCAGTCGTGAAGTTCGAAGGGGTGAAGTGGACTTTCTTCCATCGCGGTCTTATGTTTTCTTCATTGAATGCAAGGCTTTATGTTTTTGGCCACCGTTGCACTGACCGGTACGCATTCCTGATGCCCGTCACTAAACCCAACACAAGACCTCCGACCATTGCCCAAGGAGTTGAATCAAAGAGGTATGTATCACACACCCATCCCAATCCTCCTCCGACAATCAGCGCAGCGACCAGATCTGTTGCGATCCTGACCGCTTGGCCAAGCCCCGCGTACAATGGATCCTGTGAAGGGGGCATGTCGTACCCACGGAGGAGAGTGCATGCAGCCCATGATGCAATGACTCTGCCGGTGGCGGGCGCGCAATTCAAGCAGAATTATCCTAAATTTGTCAAGCCGACGATGAGCTGTGACGCAGTCGAAACAGTAGGGTATAGTGTGTCGCCTGATCATATAACGTAAGACCCGTTTACCCATGACTCGTTTTTCTCAACCATCGTTCCTTTGCGGGCCTCCACAGCCTTTGGTCCTCACAATGGATGGCCGAGGGAGGACGCCATTTGAGTTGTATCGCTTGATAGCGTCTCCCTCTCAGCCATCGTTCCTTCTTGACAGCGGGAAGGGGAGAGCGGGCGTGCGCCACTACTCTTTTCTAGGGAGCAACCCCTTCTCTGTGCTGACCGGGAGACAAGGACAGGCCTCCCTTCGCACCCGTGAAGGATGCGAAGACATCTCGCAAGATCCCTTTGAAAGCCTGTGCCGCCTATTCGTTTGCCCCCAGATCGAGCCTGCTTCAGGCTTGCCACCTTTTTGGGGCGGAGCCGTCGGCTACTTCAGCTACGATCTCGTGCGCGAATTTGAAACGCTTCCAAGTCTGGCCAAGGACGATCTGCGGCTCCCGTATCTGCAATTCGGTTTCTACGACCTCGTCGCCGCCATCCACCATGAAACTGATTGCCTGCAGATTATCTTTTGTCCGCCTATGGAACGGTTTTCAGGGGAGCCTCGAGAGAAACTCTATCGCGAGGGCCTGGACCGGCTAGCCGAATGGGAAGCCAGATTAAGCACACCAACTCCTCCTCTCAAGAATTTTCTCCCCCTCGATCAGATGACCTTTCATCCCGACCAGACGAGAGAGGCCTATCTCAATCGAGTCCAGCGCTGCCAAGAATATATTGCGGCAGGGGACATCTACCAAGCTAATCTGTCACATCGATTCACCTTGCAACCCCCTATCGCCTACAATGACGAAACAGCTCGACAGTTCTATGAGCAGGAACTCTATCGCCGCCTCCAGGTCATTAACCCATCACCATTCTCAGGGCTCGTGCATTTCAACGATGTCACGCTGATCAGTTCTTCACCAGAACGGCTAATCCGCCTACGGAACAGACAGGCGGACACACGTCCGATTGCCGGAACCAGGCCGCGTGGACACGACGTTCGCGATGATCAACGACTCACGGGCGAATTACTCTCGAGTGAGAAAGAGCGGGCAGAACACCTCATGCTCGTCGATTTAGGACGAAACGACCTGGGCCGAGTCTGTCAATTCGGCAGCGTGCAGGTTGATGAATTCATGGCCATTGAGCAGTACTCCCACGTCAGCCACATCGTCTCCAATATCAGCGGTGCCTTGAGGCCGGAAGCCACGCCCTTCGATCTGATTCGGGCGTTATTTCCCGGAGGTACCATCACAGGCGTGCCTAAGATCCGATGCATGGAGATCATCGAGGAACTGGAGCCAGTACGTCGTGGCCCCTATACCGGCTCACTTGGGTACATCAGCTGGTGTGGTGACCTCGATCTGAATATCGTGATTCGAACGCTGGTATGGTGTGCGGGCAATGGGTACTTGCAGGTTGGCGCCGGGATTGTCGCCGACTCTGATCCAGCCAAGGAGTATGAGGAAACACTTCAAAAGGCTCAAGCTTTCTTCAGCGCACTGCGACAGACCTAGCCCGCATAATTCATGAACACTTCTGTTGCAATCGCAGACATGAGTACTTCGGGCTAACGATGTGGATTTATCTCAACGATCGATTTGTTAAGGAAGAGGAGGCTGTTGTTTCTGTTTTCGATCACGGCTTTCTCTATGGCGACGGAGTCTATGAGACGATTCGCTCCTACGGGAGCCGGATCTTCATGCGAGATCAACATCTCGCTCGGCTTCGTCGGTCTGCAGACGCCATAGGCCTAATCATCCCTATCTCTCAGCATAAATGGCCGTCGCTCCTCCACGAAGCGATGACACTGAATGATGTCGGGCACGAAGGTATCGACGCATACTTGCGTATTACTGTTTCTCGAGGAGCCGGCGATATTGGTCTCGATCCTGCCCTCTGCCCAACGCCTACCGTAGTGATCATGACGAAACCACTCCGCCCCCCCACACCCGAACAATATCGTACCGGCGTCAAGCTGATCGTGGCGAGAACGAGACGGAACCTGCCCAACGCCCTCCCGCCCCACATAAAGGCTACCAACTTTTTGAACAACATCCTCGCCAAACGGGAGGCGATCGCTGACGGGGCCTTTGACAGTATTCTGCTCAATTGGGAATCGCATTTGACCGAATGCACCGTCAGCAATCTTTTTTTCGTTCGAGCGGAGAGGCTCTGCACCCCAGCACTTGAATGCGGCCTGCTGGACGGAATCACGCGTGACGTTGTGCTTAACCTCGCTCGAGAAGGGCAGATTCCCATTGACGAAGGGCATTTCGGGGTTGAGGCGATCTATAACGCGGATGAGTGTTTTCTCACCAACACGAGTATGGAGGTGATGCCGGTCACCATGATCGACGGGCGCCCGGTGGGAACTGGGACACCGGGCCTTCTTACCCAGAACCTCCACAGACGATTTATTGCCAATCGAGCGCGCTTTATAGAACCCTAGCACCGTCATCCCGCCTCAGACTCCATTGTTTTCTTACGCTATTTAGCACAGACATCCGGGCATAAGTTCTGCATTTTCTTGACACCCAGAGACAGAAGGGTATCGTTCTACCATGCACAACACCATTTCTCCAGAGACGCCGTCTCCCCGGGTGCCCATAGCCATCGGACTTACCGCTACCGCTATCGTGGGAATCGGCTTTTTGTGCTTTTCGGTGCCCACCACTGAGGCCGAGATCTATCAATTTATCGGGCCGAACGGCTCGATTTCGCTCACCAATGTGCCCTCCGATTCTCGCTATCGGAAAATCGAGATCGAATCAGCCAGATTCCACTCCACTTTGTCCGAGCGGGAACTTGAACCAGTCATTCGTCGGCATTCTTCGCAACACCGACTCCATCCCGCATTGATCCGAGCCGTTATCAAAGCTGAATCGGACTTCGATCCGCGGGCAGTTTCCCGCGCCGGCGCTATCGGCCTGATGCAGCTGATGCCGCAGACCGCCGTACGCTTGGATGTGCGGGACATGTATGATCCGGATGATAATGTGGGCGGAGGGACTAAGTACTTACGGCAGTTGCTCGACCGCTTCCATGGGAATTTACCGCTGGCCCTGGCGGCCTACAATGCCGGAGAGAGTGTTGTTGATCGCTATCAGGCGCTCCCTCCGTTCGATGAAACCAGGCAATATGTCCGCAAAGTTCTCCGCTACTACCGCACATTCCTTGTCCGTGACGGCGTAATCTTGGAACGTCCGGTCAGCCGATACGGCTCCGCTCAGACAACAGTAACCCCCGAGATTTCTGGGAAGTTTTCCCACTGACGACTTCCCCGCTCGCCAGTCGGCTGTGTTGTTGCCACCCTGCCCGTTTAGTCTCAGGAAAATCAGACCGGTAATGAGCTCCAACGCTGTTCTCACGCCACAGCGCCGCTTCTGCCACACATTGCGCCACCTGCACCATGTTCTTCACTTCCAGCGCTGCTCTGGTTGCAAAGGGCTGAGTCACAAGTTGCGACCATCGTGACAGTTGAGCACAGGCTCGAATAAGCGACTCTCCCGAACGAATCACGCCAACTTGCCCCCACATTGTTCGCCGGAGCGAGCTTCTCAGTTTTTCCGCATCCTCTAGTGCGCCGAATTGACCCGCTCGGAGCGTATCCTCCCGAGGCGACAGTGTGGGGGGATGGTGTCGGTCCGCAAAAACCACGGCTGCCAATGCCGCACGCGCACCAAACACTAATCCTTCAAGCAAAGAATTGCTCGCCAGACGATTTGCTCCATGCACACCACTACAGGCCACTTCACCTGCGGCAAAGAGCCCCGGAACCGTCGTCGTCCCGTTCAGATCGGTCCAGACCCCGCCCATCATGTAATGCGCGCTGGGGGAAACAGGGATCCATTCCTCAGTGATATCGATGTCATATCGAAGGCAAGTCGCATAAATCGTCGGGAAACGCCGCTTGACGAATTCTGCCCCCAGGTGTGTGACATCGAGATAAACATGACGTGCTTTCGTCGCCGCCATCTCCGCCTGGATTGCCCGCGACACGATGTCTCTCGGTGCCAATGCCCCCATGGGGTGGTACCGCTGCATGAACAGAGCTCCCTTGTTGTTACGCAGTTGCGCACCCTCTCCCCGCATCGCTTCTGACAGCAAGAAAGGCGGGCTCGATGGCAAATACAGTGCTGTGGGATGGAATTGAACGAACTCCATATCTTGAAGCACCGCTCCCGCACGCAGCGCCATGGCCATTCCATCACCTGTGGCATTCGGAGGATTAGTCGTCCGGGCGTAGATCTGGCCGGCCCCTCCGGTGGTCAGCACGACCGCGCGCGCCGGCAACACAAACTGCCGTCCAGAGCCTTCTTCTAATACAACGGCCCCGCAGCAACGTCCGGCGTCAATGACGAGATCCACGGTAAAGTGATGATCCAATCGTTGAATACGTTCCTGCCGATTCACCTCGGCAATCAACACTCGTACCATTTCATTCCCGGTCGCATCCCCCCGCGCGCGTAAAATGCGGCTTCGGCTGTGGGCAGCTTCCCGAGCAAATGCAAACTTGCCACCGACCTTGTCGAACTTGGCCCCCCACCCGATCAATTCTTGGATCCTCACAGGGCCTTCTTCCACGAGAACCCTCACGGCTTCCTTTCGACAGAGCCCATGCCCCGCTTTGAGCGTGTCGGTTAGATGAATGGTCACGTCGTCTTCTTCGCTCATCGCCACCGCTACCCCACCCTGGGCATGGATCGAACTGCTCTGAAGCGAATGCCCTTTGGTCAGCACTATCACACGGCCGACACGGCTCAACTCCAATGCTGCGCGAAGACCGGCCACCCCGCTCCCGATGATCAGGAAATCGGCCTGTACCGGAGCGCGTGATCGGAGGGACGGCATAGATTACTATTTCTTGGGGACGCGGACGGGATCGATCGTGGCCTGGCGAGCTTTCATGCCGAAGGGAGCGTCACCCTGGATCCCGCGCAGTAGAATCGTGCGTGTTCCGACCCACTGCAGCTTTGTATGGCCTCGCTGACGGAGGCCTGGATCGTCGGCATCTTTTTTCCATAGCCCCTGCCAATGGACAAACACATCGATGTTATCTCCTTCGATCATAATGCGCTCGACCGCGAAGTCCAAGTTGATCGCGGTGAATGTGTCGAAGTCACCCTGGGCTTCTTCCCGGAGCCGTTCAAGCTGCTCGCTCGGCGCCATAAGCGAGGCCAGATCCGATGCGTCTTTCTTCACATACGCCTGGCGAAGCGATTCCACCGCCTGGTCGATACGGAAATACCGATCGTGATCTTCAGGATATTGAACCTTTTTCCCCCCGCAACCAGCGGCGATCAAAGAAATGAAACCGAGTAGAAATAACATGGGAACCAACAGGAATTTATAATGGAGAGGCATGATGGTGGCAGTATAGGAACGAGTTTCGGGCAGGTCAAGGAACCTGTACGACGGCGTTCGCCACACTGCAGGTCGCCAATGCGCAGTCCAGGCCCAACCATGGTCGGTTTTATCAGGTCATCAGCTTGCAATTTGATATGAAAGCTTCTACACTCCGCCTCCGGCAGGAGAGATACTGCATGTCCAGTGTGTTGAAAAAACGCCGTAAGAAAATGCGTAAGCACAAGTACAAGAAGCTGCGCCGGCGTCAAAAGTTTGAACGTCGTAAAAGCTAGACTCACCCGAGAAGGGGGAGGAGGGGTTTGTGCCCGAAGGCAAGAAGGTTCGCATCCGCGTCCGGACGGTGAACTGTGTCTACGTCGGCGACTTTCTCATTCCCCCTATGCGGAATCGTGTGTCCGATGCGATCAATGAAGAACAACGGTTGTTTATCAGCCTGACTGACGTAGTGATCGATGAGAAGGACCGCTCCGACTTTGTGGCCATCAACAAGAATCTGATCGAGTCGATTGCCCAGCTGTAACAGTCGAGAATGCCTCAGGATTGCGTTCTCCCTCCGCCTTGCACTCTTGGTTTCCGTAGTCACCTCCTCTAAGATCATCCCCTCATCATGTCCACCTTTTCACGATTTCTCCCGTTCTTGAAGCCCTACCTGTCCCGCATGGTGTTGGCTGGCCTGCTGGTCATGGGTGTTGCCGCCATCAATTTGGCACTACTGCGCTTGGCCGGCACTCTGTGGGACATCATTACCGTGCAGCACGACCAATCGCGAATGACGGACATGATTACCGTATTTCTCGGACTCGTCGTGCTGCAGGGGTTCTGTTCGATGGGCCATAGCTATCTGACCGCATGGATTTCGCAGCACATCGTCGCCGACTTTCGCCGATATCTCTTTGCGCATCTGCATACCTTATCCGTGAACTTCTTTGCCCGCCGGAGAACGGGCGAACTCCTCTCGCGGCTCATGAACGACGTGACGGTCATCCAATCGGTCGTCACCGAAACGCCGATCGATAGTGCGAAGCAGCTTGTGACTTTCATTGGGGGGATCGCATTCTTGCTGACGATGAATTGGCGGCTCTGCCTCTTGATCCTGGTCCTGCTCCCTCTGCTCGTGCTTGTGGCCAAGATCTTCGGGCGAAGGCTGAAATCACTCTCGACATCGATTCAAGATCACACCGCCACATTGAGTACCCTAACCGAGGAAGTCATCTCCGGCATCCGGATCGTGAAGTCCTTCGTCCAAACACAGCGTGAAGAGAACAGGTTTGGCGCGCAAGTCGAACAGACCCTGGCGTTGACGATGAACCGGGCCGGCGTCATGGCGATCTTTATTCCCGTGATCAGCCTCCTCACATTCTCGGTCGCGGCAGCCGTGGTGTGGTATGGCGGACGCCAGGTCATCGACGGAAGCGTGTCGCCGGGCGATCTCTTTGCATTCGTCCTGTTTGCCGGAATTCTGATCGGCCCCTTCAGTTCCGCTGCCCGAGTGTTCGCACAGATCAGAGAAGCGCAAGGCGCCACCCAACGGGTGTTCGAAATCCTTGACACACACTCGGAGGTGAGCGATGCCCCGACGGCCACGCCGTTGTCCACCGTCTCGGGACACATCCGGGCGGAACACGTCAGCTTCGCCTACGATCCGCGCCAGCCGGTCTTGACGGATGTGTCGTTCGAGGCCAAGCCAGGCGAATTGGTCGCCATCGTCGGCCCCACAGGAGCCGGAAAGACGACCGTGATGAACTTGCTCCACCGCTTCTACGACCCGACTGAAGGACATATCACGATCGACGGGCAAGGTCTCCGTCAAGTCACTATGGACAGCTGGTACCGGCAGATCTCGCTGGTTCCGCAAGAAACGATCCTGTTCGGCGGGACAATTTTCGACAATATCCGGTATGGAAACGAGAAAGCTACTCAGGAAGAGGTGGCGGCGGCGAGCCGTGCAGCCTATGCGCACGATTTCATCATGAGCTTCCCGGACCAGTATCAGACGGTCATGGGAGAAAAGGGAATCAATCTGTCGGGCGGACAGCGACAGCGCATCGCCATCGCCAGAGCCATCGTGAAAAATCCACGGATCTTACTGTTGGATGAAGCCACCTCCGCCCTCGACAGCGAGTCGGAGCGGCTTGTCCAGGAGGCACTGGAACAACTCATGAAGGGCCGGACGACCTTTGTAATCGCCCACCGTTTGACGACCATTCAACGAGCTGATCGCATTCTCGTCCTCAACAAAGGACGCCTCGTGGAAACCGGCACCCACGCAGAACTGATAGACCGAAAAGGACTCTACCAGTACCTCTACACCCTTCGGCTCATTGAACTCCCTTCCTAAGTCTTTTCAACGAAGCGTTGGAAGTAACAGGTTTATCGATGCCGTGTTTGACCGACCTCGGCGCTTCGCAACCTGGCGAGCGATAGCCAGGAATCCTTGAGAAGTTCGTGACTATATCGCAATCGTTTCGATCAACCGCATGTCTTCAGCCGTGAGAGTGAACCGTTCCGCCTGGAGGTCGTCTTTCATATGTTGCTGGCTCGTTGTGCCCGTCAGGGGGAGCATCCCGGCCTGCATCGCGAACCGAAAGACGACTTGCGCAAGACCGGCCCCTAACCGTTGGGCTATGGCCCGAATGCCCCGGTCGGCAAAGATTTCCCGGTTCGCGGTCAACAGCGAAAAGCCCTGATAAATGATGCCATGGACACGGCAGATTTCTCGCACCTCTTTATCCCACCCAAGTGCGGCATAACAGCGGTTTTGCACCACCATAGGTTTCACCGTCGCCTGAGCACAGAGTTGAGCCAGTTGCTCGGCGGTGACGTTGCTGATACCGATCATTTTCGTTTTCCCTGACCGATAGAGTGCTTCGATGGCGGCCCACACCTCACGGTCAGCGTCTCCCAAGCCATACCGCTGATACGGCCCGTGCAAGACATAGGAGTCAAGATAGTCGGTGTGTAAGTGAGCCAACGAACTGTCGAAGGACTGTGTCACTTGCGTAGCGAGATTGGCCGAAGCATCGTATGGGGTACGATGGTCCTGGCCATTCGTCGGCGTAAACTTCGTTTGGATGAAAAGACGCTCTCGCGTCACTCCTTGCTGCGCGAGAGTTACCAAGGCCTCCCCTACTAGAGCTTCCTGGTAATGGACCAGTTGGTTGGCCGTATCGATGGCGGTGAAGCCCGTCGTCACCGCCAACTGCACCAGCTGCGTTGTGGCCTCTCTTTTCCAAGCCGTGCCATACATGAACGAAGGAACCAGCACATTGTTAGAAGCGATTAAGGGCATGTCACCACACGATGAATTCCTCTCGTCACGCTACTTCCGGACGGCGATCCCATGGACGTCAGCCGTTTCTTTTCCGTCTTTTATATTTGAAATTGCCGCTTGCCCCTTATAGTGACCGACTTTCCCTGCACTATCCACATGAATGACCCCGACGCCCGGTATCGTGCCTTTGGCATTGTTCACAGTCTTGTCATTCCCGGTCAGCGGATTTGGGCCGCGCAGTCCGACGAAAACATATTGACCGTCCGGTGCATTGTCCATGAGATCGGGAGCCGGATCTTGGTTCGCATTCGTTGCCAGATCGATAGAGCCCACACTCAGATTCGAGAGTGTGTCGATAATTTCTATGTTGTTCCCGGCCCGATCCGCACTCCACAGATAGCGCCCGACCACGGCCATTCCATGAGAGTCGGCAAATCTATCATCCCGCTGCGACACCAACTTGGCCGAAACCGATTTGGGCAGATCGGACAGGCTGAGGGCATACACATCATAGGAAAGAGGCGCCACCGGCCAACCTCCTCCGGAGTTGATATACATCGTCTGATCCACCTGGATGCCGCCGCAACCGGCAGGGTGTACCTCATCATTGTTGAGCGAGGCCACCACCCTCATCGGCGTCGTGGTGACATCGAACACCAACAGCCCGCCTCCGCGCAATGTGACGAAGGCATAGCGACTGGATGACTCCGTAATCGGGCAAATCGGCGAGGTATCTGGACGCTCCCCGCCTTCGAACGCGGCAAGATTCACCACATCCTTCTCAGGATCGAAGGTGAACTTGTGCGCGGCATAGTCGGTCCAGATCCGGATGAACTTCTTCTCGGCGATATTTGCTGCGATCGCCATCTTTTGATCGGGCGTCGGCCAGGCGGCATGGACGTTCTTCCCCGTCGACAGGCATGCCTCCGGTTTACGCGTCCGGGCATCCATAAAGAGCACATGCCCGCTCAGAAAGGAGAGGATCGCGTGATCCTGGTTCTGGTTGAAGAACAGCATATGAGGGCGCCGAACCGGTTTCTTGGTCGTGGCTTCGCAGAACGTGTTGATCTCACCAGAAAGATCGATGGTCACCGCCGGTTTTGCCGCAGCAGGCTTTTCCGCGAGTGCCCCTCCGTCATAGATATAGAGAAAGCCGCCGCTTTCTTTTCCCGTATCGGATTGATCCGTCAGCCACACTTCATAGGCGGATGCGGGGGCCGCGCTGCCGATTCCCGCCCCTGCGCCAACCAGGGCACTCGTCGCGACGGCAAGAACAAGACGGGACAGACTTCCGTTCGCCAGACCGTGAACTACCATGTTGATCCTCCTTAAACCCGATTGACCGGTGTAATTACAGTCCGTTGCCGATGAGCAACGGCCATTACGCGTCCAAAAACCGATATAGAGTATGAGGATTCTTGCGGAAGATCAATGGCCCGGTGCACAGGCGGTGTGACCGGCTGGTTGCTCTGGTCTGTTTGATATGTTTCGTGTATTTAATTGAACAAAACAATTCAGATGCACCGGTCCACCACTGGCTGTTTCGTGGCCGAACCCTGGATAGCTTAAGACCAAAGTCCGGCCGGGTTGCGTCTTCCTGCATCGCGCTCCCTTACTTGGGCGACGCGTTCACTTTTGTTCCTTCCTTCACAGGCGGCTCGATCTTGATGCTGGGCCCCTGAACTTTTGGCAGTAGCCCGGCACCAGGCTTCTCCACCAACCGCTGATCGTTTTCATTGATCGACAGATTCTGCTTCACGTGAACATCGTCAAACACCGCTGCTTCTGCCAATGACTTCTCGCCCGTGGCATTGGGCTGACCGGGATCGTTCGCGAGCGATTGTCCGCTGACAGGATCGACAGCCTTGCCCATGGGATACCCCGGATGCTTCGGCAACATGGTTGGGTTCGCCAGAACGAAGGCACTGGCCGACAAGAGCACGATAAAAACGGTGAGGAGCACAAGTGAGACCTTCATGGCGCATCTCCTTGGTGAGAAATGGAAAAATAATACGACTCGCGCAGGTATAGGACTGTTGGAAGCGTACACGGGTGTGGAGGGGGAGAGGCACAGAAGCGTGAGCAGGGAGGGTCCGGTTACCCCGAGTTCATATTACACCTCCGGGATGCTCATCAGCATCGCTCCCGATGGCGTGAGAGTCAAGCGGGCAAGAACCGGCTCAGGGCACTGGGTGAAAGGTACGGCCTCCCCCTCAACCTCGCGGCTCAGACTCGTTTCTTCGAGTCAGACCCCGTGCGACATGCCGAGTAGTTCGCTCATCTTCGTCGTTCTGGCGCTTCCGCATAAAGATGATTCTCGCACCCGGCCTGAATGTGAGGTAGTACCATATCCACTCCGACATCACCCGCACACGACTACGGAACTCGATCAGTAAGAAGATATGCACCACGCACCACACCAGCCAGGCGGACAGCCCGGATAGGCGCAATACCCCAAACTGGGCCACGGCTTGCGCGCGCCCGATCGTCGCCAGCATGCCCCGGTCCGAGTAAACAAACGGTGGGCGCTGGCCCGGAGAGGTCTCTTCCGAAATGAGCTTCGCGACATAACGGCCCTGCTGCACAGCGACGGGTGCGATTCCCGGTAGAGCATCACCATCCGGACCGATACAATGCGCGCCATCACCGATGACAAAGATCCAGGGATCGCCAGGAATCGTCAGATCCGGTTGAACCTTGATCCGATCGGTCTCGTCCTGCGGGACCTTGAGCGAAGCCACAAGCGGTGACGCCGTATTGCCCGCCGCCCAGATGATATTCCTGGACCACACGAATTCGTTTCCGATGACCAGGCCGTCGGCCCGTATTTCACGCACCGGGCTGTTGAGCTTGATCGTGACACCCTTACGTTCGAGGGCAACCGCGGCCTTCGCCGACAGGTCGTCGGGAAACCCCGATAAAATACGGGGACCGGCTTCCACAAGCAAAATGTCGATATCGTCGAGGCGCAAGTGTGGAAAATCGGGGGCCATGGTTTTCCGTCCGATCTCCGCCAACGCGCCGGCCAACTCCACGCCGGTAGGACCTCCCCCCACAATCACAAAAGTGAGCCGATTCAGTGTGCCCGTAGCGATTCGGCGCTGTTCGGCCTCCTCAAATGCCAGGAGCATCTTTTCGCGAAGGTAGACCGCATCGGTGAGTGTCTTGAGCCCCGGGGCGGACCGCTCCCATGCCTCGTGTCCGAAATACGAATGCCGTGATCCCGGCGCGACGATGAGGATATCGAACGCGATGGGCGAATTGTCCCGCAACTGTACGAGGCGCCTCTCACGATCGATAGTCAGCACTTCATCCATGATCACGCGAACATGCGGCCGACGCCGAAAGATCGTGCGTAGCGGCCATGCGATATCGCCGGGAGACAAAGCAGAAGTAGCCACCTGATAGAGCAACGGCTGGAAAAGGTGATGATTGGTGCGGTCGATGAGCAGCACGTCGGCATCACGTAATGATTGCGCGGCCGTCAGGCCTCCAAACCCGCCCCCGATGATGACAACCTGTTTGCGAGGCATAGGAAGGATTCTCGTTATGTTAGCCGCGAATCTGATGTGACTCTAACCGAACTGCAAACAATATACCCGCAAAATCTATCCCCGCGTCCGACACCTTTGAATCGTCGTCAAGCCCAAATCATGCCCCTTTTCCCGTATTTCCTCTCAATACTTATCGGTCAAAACCTAGCCCTGCGAGAACTCGGTTGGGCAAACGTACAAAAACCTCGGCGAACAACAAGAAAAAAGTAGGACAGGGGATCTTGAAAATCTTGGGCGCAACGTAAGATAAATACGGCAAATCGTCTATGAGGAAGGCGTGAGGCTTAGGTATGGAGCCGCATGGGCCATCTTTCTCCTGCTCCTCCCAGGAGTCCCGGAGTCGACCTTGGGGGAATCTCCGAGTCCGACTGTCCATTGGGGCGGTCTGGCGTATCCGGACGCCTATTCGAAGCTTGAACTCGGATATACTGGGAATCGCTTCACTGAACTCAATAATTCGGGACAGAAGTATAATAGTATTGACGAATCAATGGGAATTAACTTTGGAACGGTGAGCTGGACCGAGCACTGGAAGCGATTCGAAGGCTGGAGCACGAACCTCACATTCGGAGGAGGACCTACATCAGATCAGCCCACCTACTTTTTCCAGAATGAGTTTTTGCATGACAAGATCTTGGGGGATGCGAAGGTCCCTATTGGCCGTTCCCGTCATGAATTTGATTTTATGGTCGACGGCTCGATTACGCGGTGGTTTTCACTGTTTGATCAGCCCACTAAAATATTCGTCGGGGTCGGGGGCTCGACCGGTTCTCTCTATCACGAGATCTTCGCCCGGACGGGAATAAGAGGAGCAGAGGTCGGTTCATCGGCATTATCGCTGCTCGGTTGGGGCGACGCGAACAATCTTGCAGCCGATTTTGTTCGTGGGTTTCGATGGTCTGCCATGGGCCGGATCGCACAGTCCTATGCCGGATCAGCCTTTCCGCATGTCGCCGGCGAGAATTATATCCTTCAAACCTCGCTGAGTTGGGGCATCTATGATGAGCGCCCTCTCCCCAAGTTCGAGGTTGAGACCGGTCTCAGTTTCGACTCAGGATTCTTTGTCGGCCTCCAAGGCAAACCTCGTGAAGAATTGCTCGTCTCTCTTCTGACGATACGAGTGCGGAATGTTGCCTTCGAGACCTGGAACGATTTCATTAACGAAAAAGACTTTGGCCCGACCTATGGCTTGCGGCTCACGCTCGATGTGTACCCGTGGATTGCGCCGCTGTTTCATTAACCGGGGCAGCCGCAGCGCCGGGTGTCGCATTCGAACGAAAATGCCTACTTCCGGCCTGCAGATGATCGACAGGCGCTTAATTGCAGCGGTTCAATTTCACGGCCGGTGGATTGAGTCGGGAGTGTCTCTCGAATCCCCACGTGATACATGTCGTCCTTATACTGCACCACGACCTGATAGTGATAATTTGGCCGTGCCTTCAGTAGCGTCTCATACGTGATGGTGCCGTTTCGATTGGCAGGAAAGGATGAACTGGCGAAGACGAAGACCAAATACTTCCACCGGTGGGCCGGGAGCCCGATATCAATCCTACGATCAGCCAGCTGGACCGTACCTTCGTAGTCGAGAGCACAATCTTCCCTAACGTGATGGATGTCAACGGCTGCGCGGACGCGTGAGAACCACGAACCGGAATCCGTCGCGGTATGAACATGCAGGTTTTTATCGAGCGTGTTTGGATATGTTCTGGTTTCGGAACAGCCGGGAAGGAGGCCAGCTGTCCAGATCGAGAGCACAATGAAAACGATCCCGCAGTTGGAGTGAGGTCTTCCCATTAGGCGTTCTATGATGAGCGACGTCACTTCGTCAGATCAGGACATCCGATATTTTCTCCGGTGGCCCAATTCTTGACCGCCTGGATCAGGACGCCGTGGCCCATGGACGGTCGATACAGTTCGATGCGTGTCCTAGTTTTGCTAATGGGCTGCGCATCGGCCACCAGAAGATAGTAGCCACCGTAAGGCTCCTTGCTGACATTGACCACCCCCTGGTCGTGGTGCATTTGCACGTGCAGCTCGGCCTTCTTCCCTGTCACTACCACCGTGGGTTTGTAGGTGGTCACGATGACCTGGTAGCTCATGTTGGTTTGAGACGTCGTCTTGATCGTCTTTGCCAAACAATTCGACCCCATCTTTTGAAAGGTGCTGGAAACCTGGCTGAACGGACGGTCAACTTCAAACGTCTCGACTTTGGCCGAAAACGCCGAGGGAACGGCTTTGCGAAACTCCTCAGCGGTTTGCGGATGAGAGACACAGCCGGACAGAACGAGGACACTCAAGGACATGATGAATACACAATAGCGGTTCATGACACCCTCCTGCGCCTGTGAGAGAAAGGAAACCGATCGAGCCCGATACCGGTATTGGAAAACCAAACCGGAAATCAGTCAACGGAAATGCCTTTTCGCCTCAGGAGCGGGCACTAACCTGGGCGAGGGCCCTCTGAAACTGCGCGTCGCGCGGGCGCAGAAGATCATCAGGTTCCCTCCCTGCCTGTTCCGGAAGCACTCGACAAATTTATGGGTGTCCCTGCTTACGGATAGTTGGAGGGGGTGGAAGTTAGCGCGCCAGAGTCTCTGTCCACAGAGACTCTGGCGGCTTTAAAGCTGGCTGGTCTTATTCCACGTCGACGGTGATGCTGTGGGTAGCCGTGACAGGATCGTGGTCTTTTGTGGCGCCAGTGATGGTGACCTGATGTGTCCCCCTGCTCAGGCTCTTAATCTCCCCGGAAAAACCCTTCTGATACTCTCCGTCCACGTATGCGTGCACATGCGTTGCTTGTGAGCCTTTGGTCAAGTCGTACTTCACCTCGAAGGTATCGCTGACCTTGTCCCCGTCTTTGGGAGACGTAATGACAACTTTCGATCCGTCCTCGACCGGCGCCTTCGCCGGCTTATCCCCTGCAAAAACCGGCGCCACACTGAGGCAACCTGCTAACGCGATCCCCAATCCCATGAATCCGATACGTCCCACCACATGCATAACAACGACCTCCTTGTTGGTACTAGCTGAATGGACACTGCGGCTGATCATTCTCCGCCGGATGCCTTCACATCTGATAACCACAGTGCTTCGGCAGAAAATGCTTTTGCATTTTACGTTTCGGGATTGGCCCAGTCAATCTGCACATGTGCGTATCGAGTGACCGCCCCTCTTGTATCTCCTCCCTTGAGGGCGGGCTCGATCGTTTCCCACTGCGCACGTCCAACGAGGGGAGTCTTCGGCCGCACGTTGCGCGAGCAAGGGAGATCATCAGCCTCGATCTCCCCTTCTTTTCCCCGCAATATGATACGGTAGACGCAGGAGCCCGACGATGACTATTCAGGCACAATTTCCACATGAACAGAACGTCGAAGGCGCCTTCATCAGGCAGCCGGATACCTTAACCGGCTGGGTGACCGCCAATGGCAGTTCCGGCTACCCGGCTGCGAGCGGCCGTTACCATCTCTATGTCTCCTGGGCCTGCCCCTGGGCGCACCGAACGATCATTGTGCGGAAACTCAAAAAGCTCGAAGACGTGATCGGCATGACAGTCGTGGACCCGATCCGCGACGAACGAGGCTGGGCCTTTCGCGAAGGTCCGGGCCATTCGCTTGACCCCATTAACGGATTCCAGTTCCTCAGTCAGGCCTATAAGGCCACCGACCCGACCTACCGGGGGCGGTTCACCGTCCCTGTCTTGTGGGATAGGGAAACGAAACGCATCGTTTCGAACTCCGACGATGATCTCATGCGCATGTTCAACGGCGAGTTCAACCGCTTCACCGAGAGCAGAATCGACCTCTATCAGGACGGAATCAGAAAAGAGATCGACGACCTGAACACTTTCATTTATGAAAACGTGAACGACGGGGTCTATCGGGCTGGATTCGCCACATCGCAGCATGCCTATGAACGGGCCGTGCGACGGCTCTTCGACGCTCTCGATCAACTAGATGCGCGGCTGGCGCGCCGGCGCTATCTTTTCGGCTCGCAATTCGTCGAGACCGATTGGCGTTTGTTCGTCACCCTCGTGCGTTTCGACGCCGTCTACCACGGCCATTTCAAGTGCAACCTCCGGCGAATCTTCGACTACCCCAACCTCTTCAGCTACCTCAAAGACCTCTATCAGACCGACGGCATCGCCGACACCGTGAACTTCGATCACATCAAGCGGCATTACTACATCACCCACGACGACATCAATCCGACCCGCATCGTCCCTCTTGGCCCCGACCAGGATCTCACCACCCTGCACGGCCGCGAATTCCTGCGATAACGAGTGACTCTTTTCTCTGGTTTGTTTGGTTTGTCGTGATGGTCTGAGCGGGCGGATCAAGCTTACCAGACGCATAGTTCTGATTGCGTTCTCGGTTTGGACCAGCTATATGATTAGGGCTGGCCTCCGAGAGCAGAGACGAAGGATAATTCTGATGTCCGCTTCAGCTGATGAACAACAACCACGCCATTAACATCGTTCGATGGGTCATCGCTGTCCCGGCAGGGCTCCTGTTGTGGTTCGCAGCGAACTTTTCTATCGGACAGGCGTTCGGCATTATCCACGGATTTGATCGTGTTGATGCTTTTTGGGAAGCGTCGGGTATGGACGGGGTTCCGGTTATCGGCACATACATTATCTTTGTCACAAGGGCTATCGCCGCTGCTTCCCTTGTCGGGATGGTCGTTTTCATGGTACCGCGTCATCACAAGCAGGTAGGGATTATTGTTGCCTGCATCGTATCCATCGCCGCCGTAGGTTTCTCGGCCTTTAGATTATTCCAAATTGTAAATTCGGACCTCAATATCGGTCCGGACGGTTGGTATAGACATGCGCTGGAGGTGTTCAGCATGATCTTCGGCGCGATTGCCGGCGCGTGGCTGGCCAATCTGAGCCAAAGAAAAGTGCGCAGACCCGGTTAGCACTTCAACTCAAAAGATACAGAAGAGTGCCTCATTCCTTGCATCATCCTCTCTATGAACACTCTCCGTCAGGCCGCCCTTGCCGAACACATCGAACGATCCGTATCTCTTCATTGATTTTTCACACCTGGCTCGTTCTTTTCCCTAGGAGAGGGCCTGATTGGTCTCCCCAATGCGCGCCGCTTTCTCACCCGGCCACCCATCGCGCGCCGAGACGTGCCGTTAGCCCGGGCGAGGGTCTTCCCATTTGCCCTATTTTACCCTACGGGGAACAGCCAGACTGTGCTTCACTGCGCGCATTGAGGGAGCACATTCTGATCGTGCGGCCTCAGCGAGCAAGAAGGATGGTCTGGCTGTTCCCCTCCCAACCTTCTGAGCGTGCACGTTGCGCGAGGACGGAAGACCAACAGGCTACCCTCCCTCCCCTACCACCCCAACACCCACCGATGCCCGTTCCTCTCCAACAGCGCCTCCGCTTCGCTGGGCCCCCAGCTACCGGCAGTGTATGAGTGGATCGTCTTTTCACCGGTCAACAGCGGGTCATAGAGTCGCCAAGCCGTTTCGGTGAAATCCGCACTGACGAAAAGGGTTTGATCGCCGATCATAACGTCGCGGAGCAGGGTCTCGTAGGCTTCGGGGAGCTGGCCAAACGCTTGTTCATAGTCGAACTGCAGCGCGTGGTCGCTTAGTCGGAACGGCCTTCCCGGGCTCTTGACAGAAAAGCAGAGCGAGAAACCCTCGCTGGGCTGGAGCATGATCAGCAGCATATTGGGTGGAATGCTGCCGGGATCGAGAGACCGGAACACTTGGGTGGGCGCTTCACAGAATGTCACCGCAATCTGAGTCAGTTTGCGCGGGAGACGTTTGCCCGTTCTGAGGTAGAAAGGCACGCCTTCCCATCGCCAATTGTGAACCTCCGCTTTCAAAGCGACATACGTCTCTGTGGTCGAATCCTTCGGAACCTCATGTTCCTCGCAATAACCAGGAATCGTCTGGTCGGCGACCTTCCAGGACGTGTATTGCCCGAAGACCACATCTTGAGGAATGATCGGTGCAACGGAATGGAGGACTTTCAGTTTCTCGTTCTGTATCGCATTCGATTCGAAGGACACCGGCACTTCCATCGCCACGACGGTCATGAGTTGAGTGAGATGGTTTTGAACCATGTCGCGGAGGGCCCCGGCCTGTTGGTAGTAGGCGCCGCGATGTTCGACGCCGAGATCTTCGGCAACGGTAATCTGAACGTTTTCGATCTTATCTCGGTTCCAAAGCGATTCAAAAATCGGATTTGCAAAGCGAAACGCCAGGAGATTCTGCACCGTCTCCTTGCCGAGGTAATGATCGATGCGGTAGATCTGGGATTCCTCGACATAGCGATGCAAGGTCGTGTTCAGGCGGCGGGCTGAGTGGAAATCGCGGCCAAAAGGTTTTTCGAAGACGACGCGAACCCATCCGTGGCCCTTGAGGAGTCCTACCTGATCCAGCTTCTCCATGGCGACGGGGACAACGTCCGGTGGCAATGCCAGGTAGAATATCCGATTCCCCGGCATCTGGTGCTCACGCTCCAACCATCTGATGTACAGGGCAAGAGCCGCATAATCTTGAGCCCCCCCTTCAGGCATGGTCTGGTAGTGAAGACAGGCATCGCACCAGACGCGCAACTCCGTTTCATTGCGCCACCCGGCTTGTTGTAGACCTTCGAAGGCCCAGACCCGAAATCCCTCTTCGCCTAGTTCGGGCAAGGCTGCGCCGACGATGAGGGCATTCTGAGTTTCCTGACCTCCTTGATGCCGCAGATGGTACAGAGCAGGAAGGAGCTTGCGGCGCGTGAGATCGCCGGTTGCGCCGAGGATAACAAAAACGTGGGGGTCAACCTGACGGTCCGACATCCTTCTGGTCCTTCGTGTGCATAGTCAACCGTCTTGTAGCAGGATGCTGAACCCGTCCGCCTCACGATTCGCTTTCATGATTCATCCACGTGATATCTGACCGGTTGCACAGTTCCGAGCTGAGGGTCCATTACCTTCTTGGGTGCCTGACGAACAACTCGGGCAGAAACACGCACTTCAACCCACTGGTAGAGTATGGGCAACACAATAAGGGTGAGAAACGTCGAACTGACGAGTCCGCCGATCACTACGACAGCCAGAGGCCGTTGAACTTCCGATCCGATCCCCTGGGAAAGAGCGAGCGGCACCAAACCCAGTAGTGCCACAAGCGCCGTCATCAAGACTGGCCGCAGGCGCATCACGCAACCTGACAAGACCGCCTGCTGAACGGTCATTCCCTCCTGTTGGCGGAGCGCATTCATATAGGACACCAACACGATGCCGTTTAACACCGCAACCCCGAAAAGATTGATGAACCCGACCGAGGCCGGCACGCTCAGGTATTCCCCCGTAATCCATAAGGCCACAATTCCACCGATCAGTGCGAACGGGAGATTGCAAATGATTAACGCCGCCTGCTTGAGCGAGGAAAACGACGAGAACAGGAGCAAGAAGATCACGCCGATGGTGATCGGAACGATAATCCTGATCCGGGCCATCGCACGCTCCATATTTTCGAACGACCCGCCCCAGACGACCGTGTACCCTTCCGGGAGACGGATCTCCTTGGCCATTCGCTCCTGCGCTTCGGCGACGATGCTCCCGATGTCCCTGCCGTGGGTATTGAAGCTGACCGGCAAATACCGTTGGAGTCTATCGCGATTGATGCGCCCCGGACCCTCGTGCATCTGGATGGTGCCGAGGTCGCTGAGCGGAATGTAGGCCCCGCCGCTGGCTGTCAGTCGAATGTTCCCGATGGTCTCGATATCGTTGCGGTACTGTTCCGGAAACCGCATAACCAGACTGAATCGTCGATGCTCTTCGTACACGCGGGTCGCGGCTTCACCTCCGATCGCAATCGCAATGACTTTGCGCACATCGGAGACGTTGATGCCGTGCCGGGCGATCTTGCCACGATCGATATCGATCGTGATGTAGGGCTGGCCGAAGAGTTGTTCCACTTTCAGGTCTTTGACGCCTCGAATCGAGCTGAGGATGCCGGCTATCTGATCCCCCGTGTGACGCAAGGTCTCCAGATCGGAACCGAACAGTTTGACGGTCACTTCCGCGCGCACCCCCGAGATCAATTCGTCCACCCGTTGCTGGATCGGCTGGCTGATCAGATAGTTGGCGCCGGGCACCCGTGCCAGCCGCTCGCGGACTTTTTCCTTCAACCCCGCCATGGTGGAGGCTGTCGTCCATGTCTCGATTGGATGCAACATTGCGACAGAATCGCTTTCGTTCGGCTCTTGTGGATCATTTGCCAGTTCCGTCCGACCGATCTTGGACACCATCATCTGCACTTCTGGAAACTCCAGCACTGCCTTCTGCACCTCGCGTTCGATCTTGATCGATTGGTCCAACGAGATGCTCGGCAAGCGGATCGTGAGAGGGGCCATCGTGCCCTCATTGAGAATGGGGACAAACTCCGTCCCCAAATAGGGAAACATCGCAAGGCTTCCCGCCAACATGAGCGCGGTGGCTGACAGCACCACCGTCCGGTGTCCCAACGCCCAGCGCAGCAAGGGAAGATAGCCGCGTTTAGCCCATCGGAGCACCAACGGATCGACTTCGTGTCCTGCCCTCAGTGTCAGAAAACACAAGACAGGCGACAGCGTGATCGATAGGACGAGTGACACCGTCAGGGCAATCATGATGGTGTAGGCCATCGGTTTGAACATTTTGCCTTCCATGCCTTCGAATGAGAGGATCGGCATAAACACAATAATGATGATGATGATGCCGAAGACTACTGGGCGGGCGACCTCCCGAGCAGCATTGAGGATAACAGCCTGTCGAGGCAGGCCTCGGTGGCGGGGATCAGACAGATGACGGTAGATGTTTTCCACTAACACCACGGAGGCGTCGACCATCATGCCGATAGCGATGGCCAGACCGCCCAAAGACATCAAATTGGCAGTGAGGCCGATCCTATCCATGACAAAGAATGTCACGAGGGGGGTTATAGTAAGCGTCGCGGCTACAATCAAGGCGCTTCTGGTATCGCCCAGAAACACGAACAACACGATCACTACCAGGATAATACCCTCGCCCAGCGCCTGATAGACGGTCTTTAACGCAGCCGAGATCAATTCGATACGATCGTAAAATGGAACAATCCGCCATCCCGCCGGCAGCATGCCCTTTTCCTGTATCTCGGCGATTTTGCCTCGTAGGCCTTCTACGACGTCGCGGGCGTTTGCTCCACGCAACATGAGGGCAATCCCCGCCACGACCTCGCGCTCACCGTTCAGGACGATAGCGCCATGACGGATGGCATGGCCGATCTGTACCTGGGCGACGTCACGGATGTGTACGGGGACGCCGCCTTCTTCCTTGACGACGATGTCCTCGATGTCGCTCAGTTTTCGGATCAGCCCTACACCACGGACGATGTACTTTTCGGCATGTTTCTCCAGCACGTTACCCGCGGCATTGGCGTTGTTATTCGCCACGGAGGTAAACACGGCGTCCAGCGAGAGCGCGTATTTGCGCAACAGTTCAGGTTCGACGAGCACCTGGTACTGTTTGACATATCCGCCTTGGGAGTTGACGTCGATCACGCCGGGGACACCTTTGAGCACTGGCCGGATGACCCAATCCTGCACCGTCCGCTGCTCGATCAATTCGCGCTCCACCCCGGCAGCATCAAGACCGGCATGCGAGGGTCCTTCCAAAAAGTACTGGTAGACCTCTCCCAAGCCGGTACTGTTCGGGGTCATCATCGGCTCGGACCCGGGCGGTAGGTGCTCCTGTACTTCGATCAACCGTTCGAGGACGAGTTGGCGGGCCAGGTTGATGTCCATCTGATCATCGAATACCACTGTAATCAGCGACAATCCTACTTTGGTTAACGAGCGTAGCTCTGTCAGATGCGGAACCCCGGTGACCTGTTGTTCGATTGGAAAAGTGACCAGCCGCTCGACTTCTTCGGGGGACAAGCCGGGCGCTTTCGTGACGACTTGCACGAGCACGCTCGTCACATCGGGAAAGGCATCGATCGGAATCGTGCGGAAGGAATAGACCCCTAGGAAGGCAAGAAGGCCGGCGAAGGTAAGGATCAGCAGAGGACGACGGAGAGAAACCTCAAGGAGTTTATCGACCATGCTCAGTCTTTGGGCTTCAACAGCTCGGACTTCAGGGTGAAGGCGCCATCTACGACGACCGCGTCCCCTTCCCTCACCCCTTCGAGGACCTCCGCAAAGGTTCCGTTTTTCTCGCCCAATTTAATCGTCCGCGCTTCGAAGACGCCCGGCTCCTGCTGGACGAACACAAAACTGCGACCTCGATCATGCTGAATGGCTGCTTCGGGAACCACCAGGACATCCGAGGCAGGCTCAGATGATACACGGATCGTCGCGAACATTTCCGGCTTCAGACGCCCGGTGGGATTCTCCAAGGTGAGGCGCACCTGCATGGTCCTTGTCGCAGCGTCTAAGACGTCGCCGACATACGAGACCTTCCCTTGGAATACTTCGCCGGGGTAGGCGGTCACATGGACCTCGACGGCCTGATTCGGAACTGCAGTCGCGCGGTGTACATAGGTGACATCCTTTTCGGATACATTGCCTACCACCCAGACCGTCGAAAGATCTGCGACTGCGAACAGTTTTTGCGTAGTCTCGACCAGTTCCCCCTTGGTGAGATCTCTCGCGATCACCCGTCCGGCGAATGGCGCCACAATGGGGACTTTGGAGCGGATCGTTTGAGTACGCTCCAAGGTTCTGATTTCTTTGTCGTCCATACCCAGCAGCCGAAGTCCTTCCCGCGCCTCCTGCGTTTCCGCGCGGACACTGATCATCTCTCCTTCACGACGCTGTGCTTCAGCCTGGCCGATGACTTTCTCTTTGAAAAGAAACTGCGCCCGCTGATAGGCCTGCTCCGCGACATGTCGTCGCGCGCGGGCTTTCAGATAAGCAGATTGCGCCAGTCCAAGTTCGCTGCTATGGAGCACCGCCAACAGCTGATTGTGCGTGACTTCTTGTCCCAAATCGGCATGCACCTCAGCAACCCGCCCGCGCACGAGAGTCGTGATTTCCGCCAATGCGTTTTCGTTCGGACGGATGACGCCGGGAAAGGTTCGATAGGTGCGAAACGCTGTCCGTCCGACCGGCTCCACGGTCACACCGGACCGGATAACTTCATCGGTCTGGAGCCGAACAAGATGCGTGTCGCCCGTCGATCCTTTCGGCGCGCTTTCCTGCGCCGGAGCCGGTGCACGGTCACAGCCTGTGTAGAGCGCTAACAGTATTATGGCGAAGCAGACCCCGGAGGTCGCGATCAAACTGCGTCGCCGGGGCGCATGAGGCCGGCGTCGATGTATACATCCGCCTGAAGAAATGACCATGCCTTGCATCTGTCCGTTTCGCAATTAGAGTGGAGAGCCCACGGCCCGCTCAAACCGCGTCAGCGCCATGGAGAGTTCGAAGCGGGCCAAATTGTAATCCACGGTGATCTGGCGCTGGACCCGCTGGGCATCAAGGACGTCCAGGAGGCTGGAGGCGCCCTGACGGAAGCTCAATTGAGCGATTCGGAGCGCTTCCTGCGCTTGCTTCAGGAGTCCTTCCTCGTAGACGATGATCTGATCCTGCGCCGTTTCCGCTTCTCGAGCATGTTGATTGATGGCGCGAACGAGTTCGTTCCTGGCACGAATCAACTCCGCCTCTTCTTTTCGCTGCGTGCCGAGCGCCGTGGCGATATGCCCTTGCTGTCGATACCATAAGGGCGTCGGTATGCTTACGCCCCCCACCACTCCCTCGCGACCTGCTTCCCTAGCATATGTGCCAAACAGAGTCACGTTCGGCACACGAGCCTGCCGCTCCTTAGTGACGGCGAATTCCGCCTGTTCCACTATTTTCCCCTGGCGTTTGAGGGTCGGATGTTGCGACGGGTCTCTTGTCGCCATCTGCTCGGAGTCCAGACGCTCCCGAAGGGACCGGAAATCTCCTTGCACCTTGTACCGGCTCCCCAAGGCCCCCGCGGTCAAGGTGTCCAATACGACAAGCTTCACGCGCACGACATTCTTGGCTTTTGTCACTTCTTGCTTGGCTTTGAGCACCTCCACTTCCGCCTTCACTAATTCGAACTGAGGACCTTCGCCGGATCGGACGCGGGCTTTGACAATACGTGCCACCTCCTGAACGATCTCCAAGTTCTGCTGAAGAAGGTCAACCGTCCGTTCCGCCAGTAGTAGTTCGTAAAACCCCTGTTTCACCTCGGCAATGAGATTGAGCTTGGCTTCGTCGAGGCCGACCGTTGCACCTTCCAGACCTGCTTCTGCAGCATCCTGGCGGGCCGCCCGCATGCCAGGCCACTCCACCGTCTGATGCAGCATCATGCCATACTCGCTCACCCGCGGCGCTCCGGTACTCGGATCTCGAAGCGCTCCACTCCCTGTCTGACCGGCGATCGTGGGGTTGGGGTATGCCCCGGCTTCGATCCGCCTTCCCTCGCTCTGTTCGATCACGCTCCGCGCGCCTGCGATCGCAGGGTTCCGTTCCAACGCAAATTCGATGATGCGGTCAAGGTCGTACGTGGAAGTTTGATCCTTGGCCTGTGCGGAGGCCGGCATCAATGTCCCGCTCACCCCCGCTATCACTACCGCTGTCAAAACGGCGCAATTCCATAACCGAGCCGGCATGTGCTGCCTCCTTCGGAGTCACGGTGAGATTTGTCCGCTCGAGATCAGAGACAAAACAGACCGTCGACGCTGCACTAACTCTGTGCAGTCGGCGGATGGAACAGCCGGGAGATCAGCAGGGTGGACTGAGAGGTCTCGGTAGCGGAGACATGCGAACGGCTTGATTGGCAATCTAACACACTCAATCGAGAGGCGACGCAGTCCTCCAGCATCTCTTGCGGCGAATCGTCCTCGAAATCGGTTGCCTCTTCGGCGTCAATCAAAACACGAGCTTGCCCGCTTCCGGTATCGCCGGTTGAATCGTACTTGATATTGAAAGGCCAGTCGATCTGCTCGACCGGAAATACTGCCAATAGAAGCAGCGCAAAGATGAGAATGGAGGAAAAGGAACGGATCGTTACCACGACACCTTATATATTATGAGGATAGCAATGTTTTCGCTGAAACGCTTGAGCAACTCCCGTGACGGTCACGATGGATTACGCTGTTATACTACCCCCCTCTCAGCCTCGGTTACAAGGAAAACCGTTCGAAGCGCTTGGATGCTTCTCCGCTCCCTCATCAAACGACGAGCGCGGTGGAGTCAGCGCTCGATATGCAAGGTTATCCGCATTCAGCTGGAGGGGCGATGCTGATGGGTTCGAGAGAGAAAGGCCTGCCCGGACATCACCGGCTGACTCGCAATGATTTCACAATCTTTGCCTGTTTGATATGAGATAAAGAACGGTACTCCATCCCGCAACCGTATCATTCGATGCTCTCCAGGCTCGTTCCTTCCGAGGGCGGTTGCGGGAAACTGGACTGTGTCGCAGCTACCTGGGGGACGTACGGCGTCTTATCAGCTTTATTCTGCTGAGCCAGCATCGACTTCTCGCGACCCCCCTCTGTGGATTTCGAGACATCGACACCTTCCGACTGTAGGCGCTTCTTCAGATTCTGATTGTCTTGTTCCAGGTCGGCCATTTCTTGCGAGAGCCGATCATTCGCTACAGTGAGGCTGTGGATTTCAGCCTCCAGCTGCTCCTGCTCCCTCTGAGCTATATTCATGATCATTCGTGTTATCCGGTCGGCGTCGCGACCCGCTGCCTTCTGTCGCTGCTTTACCTCCTGCTTCACGTTCAGCACATTGGAGACAACCGCTTCCTGACTTGACGAAAGTTTGGCCATCGTCCGTTGGAGTTGAGCCATCCCCTGTTGCTGCATTTGAATGGTTTCCACGGCCTTCGTCTGCATTCGCGAGAGTTCAGTCAGTTGCTCCTCGAGTTTAGCGACTTCGCCAAGCGGAGCCGCCCAGGGAGCGTCTGCCTGTGTCACCGGAAGCGATGAGCGGACAGGTGTCATCCAGCCGGTGGTCCGGTCGACGACCAGTCCGACCAACACAACCGCCAACAACACCTGCGTGAAAGCGATAGCCCGCATCCCAGCCCCTGCAAAGGCCACCGGACGCTGAGCAGCCCTATCAACCGCTCCGACCCGCTCCCGTTCCAGGTGATACCGGAAACCAGACTCAGGGATCCAGACGGCGCGGACCGATCCGCCCTGCGCAGTGTTGTGGACATCGAGTTCGACCGTATTGTGCGTGAGGGAAATGCGGCTGCTTCTGAATCCATATTCGGGAGCGGAAAGCCCCCCGAGCAACACGCCATCCTCCGATCGGAGCTGGATGCTTTCGATCTGCGCCTGACTCCGCACGTGTAACGTAGACTCTCCTCCGCTTCTCTCCAACAATCCTACGCGCCGCTGATTCACGAAGACCTGAATCGGATCCGCGGACTCGCAGGAAGAGCGGTGGATGCCTTCTCTCATGTCATTGAGTAAGCGCTCACGATACGCTGCGAAATCCCGTTCAGATTCCATAGATCCTCCTTTCGGAAGTCGGCGCCGATCCTTTGAGACTACGGCTGCAGTTGCAACGCTACCCGGGGAATCTCGACGTCCGAGGCTCCATCGAGTCCTATATCCCAGGCGGTTTGAAGACAGTCTCTGCAGAGAGCGAGATGCCAGATCCGGTACTCGATCCCGTATCCTTGCTGGAACATCTCTTTCCACTCAGGCCGGGATAAGCAGGGATAATGGTCGGGTTCGCTCTTTCGATAATGCGCCTGCGCGAGGCCAAGCATTCGCTCGGCGTCGCAGTTGAATTGATGCCGCTGATGATATTGTTGCTCAGTAAGCCCCTGTAACTCCGTCTCTGTAATGTCCATACTCTCTATGGTCCGCTTCCAGCCTGAGCCCCGCCAACGCTGAAAATTCTTATAGATACGCGGACTCGCTGATCCATTCAATCGCAGGACAGTGATGACTTGGCCCGGCCCCAAGCCATAACAATGATGGAACAACGCAATCAGGGCATCCCGGCTGATCGCAGCCCTCCGGACGAGGCCATCGATAAATCGACCAAGCGGTGTGAGCACATCAGGACTGTAAGAAAACGGCTCCGCGCGGCTGTGTTGTTTAGCAACGATCGAATCCAGAAGGAACAACGGCCTGCAAGGGACCTCGCTCCGTCCACACACGAGAAATTGCTCAAGATATTCCGCGCCCCAGCGCAAGACAAATTTCTCATGCGCGACGTCGTCGGTCCACTGACCAGTCTCGCGCAAGAATCGCTTCGTGTAGCTCGCCGCCCGATCGAGCAGGATCGGCAGCGCTTGCGACACGACCCGATCGAACTCCTCAGCGGTCAAAACCATCTCCTCAAGACGTCCCAGTGCTGCTGTGCGTTCCGACATTGCTTGTTCTCTGCGGTCGATAGACTGTACTAGGGACATCATTGTGCCTCCATTGAAACTCGTGTGCATTGGACAAATGCGACCGCCCGGTCGGTTATTTTGTCCGTTGCGCAGACTGCCGCGCCATTGGTAGGGAGTAGGCCGAGGTCGTGCATGGGGCATGGCCCACAGATTATTCTCACATTACTTAGGGAGGTTCCCATGAAACGGTTATACGGATTGATGGCCTTTGTGGCTTTCCTCAGCTTCGGCACGATGTCCACCCTTGTGCTTGCGGAAGAGGATAAGAAGGATGAAAAGAAGGACAAGGGCAGTCAAGTGGTCGTATTCGGTGACGATAAGAAAGACGAAAAAAACGACCAGGGCGGCAAGGTCGTATTCGGTGACGACAAACAAGACGAAAAAAAGGACGACAAGGGCGGCAAGTAAGCCGATCCGCCGGGGCGCGGCTGCCTGCCGCGCCCCAGACTCCTGGGTCCACTCTGCGCATGATAATTCGCACCAGCCTCTCTATCCGACCTGTAAATCCTTGTGCTAGATGAACTTGAGTTGCCTCAATCGTTCTATTACTCCCGCAAACCCGTGCCCACACCGAATCAGGCCCATCAATTCTAAAGATGCCGGGTCGCGGGGAAGCACTTAAGTTTACGATTGAGCTCGTCGTCATAACATCAGCTGAAGGTCGAGCATTGAGACCCTCCTTGGCAAAGGCCAAACAATCGCAGCCACGTTAAAAGTCCCCGATTGAGTCGAGGTTGTCGCACCGGATAACCTTTATCTAGTCAAGTCCCCCAAAAAGTAGGAGCGGCCTGCACACCAGGAAGAAAGACTGTCCTGTTGTTGTAGTGCGAAGAGACAAAATCAGAGAACAGGAGGATGAAACGGGGCGGAGACGAAGATCGGCAAATGTACAGACGATTGCGCCTCAATCTCAGATATTGCTTTTTCTAAAGGAGTAAGTTGCGGTACCGCGGGCAGAACGGTAAACCCTTCGAGGACCGATGCGGCAGAGGTGTCCGTCGTTTCTGCAGGATTCAGAAGTGAGGTGGGCACGCCGAGCATTTGTACCATCACACAGATGCAGAGGAGCATGACCATCGTCATGCATACCTTACCGAGGCCGCTCTCATCCAAGCAGGACATGCCCGCCATAGTACGCCCCTCCCGGTTTCATAACAACCCCGGGGGAATTGTCCGATGCTTCTTCGTTCCCTCACCGAACGACGAGCACAGTGCAGTGTGCGTGTTGCACCACACGCGTCGACACGCTCCCGAGAAGAAACCGGGCGATGGCGCCCAGCCCCTTGGCCCCCATCACAATCAGATCCGCGCGCTGTCTGGATGCCAGCTTTATGATCTCTTCGGCAGGCTTCCCGGACCGGCAGATCGGCTCGGCCGTGAATCCGGCCTTGACCAGCTTTCGTACACTCTGCTGGAAGGCGTTCTCACCGGCTTTTTTTAGCGCCGGATACTTGGCCAACGGCATCACATGGATCACGTCCACATGAATCGGCGCCTGCCCGTCCGTGCGGGTCAAACGATCCGGCTGAAATCTGTTCAACACAAACGCCAGAGTCCTGGCCGACGCCTGCGATCCATCGGTCGCCAATGCGATCCGCCGTATGGGTGCCGCCTCTCCCTTGACAACGAGCACCGGGCAGGTCGCATGATGAACGAGATTTGTCGACACGCTGCCGAGCATGAAGCGGTCGAGTGCGTCGAGACCTTTGCTGCCCACCACCAGGAGCCCGTCCCGTTTGGGCGCGTGTTTCAAAATCGTCGGCGCGACCGCTCCTTGTTCTTTGCGGGCCGCGCCCCGTGAGATTCAGCGAAGCCAACAGTTGTGCGGCCTCCTGGACGGTTTTGATTGAGTGTGCTTCCATCCGATGAATTTCTTCCTGGATGTACCGTTCGTTGCCGGCCATCACAGGCTGCGCCAGAAAGGGCGCGCGAAGCGAGGCGATATCCAGCACGTGGAGCGCCGTCACTCGTGGCGGTACGATAAACGGCAAGGTGGCCACCCAATTCAGTTCCCATCGCCCGTATTTCGATCCATCCGTTGCAACCAGCACGTTCACTGGATGTCTCCTTTCGATTCAGCTACAACCTCGCTCAAACCGGCAGACGGAGCCGGCGATGAAATGCCTCCCATGATCGCTCCGGGAAAATCGCGCAACGCTAGGCTTCCACGGTCAATCGCCATGCCCGGGCCGTATTTCCTTTCTCATCGAACGACGAGCACGGTACAGGTCGCGTGCTGCACTACCCGCGTCGACACGCTCCCGAGGACAAACCGGTCCACGGCGCCCAACCCTTTGGTCCCCATCACGATCAGATCGGCCTATTGCTTCGTGGCTGCTCTCATAATTTCTTCGGCCGGCATTCCCAGCGGACGCAGGAGCTCGGCAGTATAGCCCGCCTCGATCAGCCTCTGCGCCGTCTGCTCCACGACCTTGCTCCCGACTGGACTTCCCAGGGTTTAACGGACACCTGTGGGCCGATTAGACACCGCTTCGAACGCCTCTGGACTTACACCGCTCAGATGGCTGTGTCGACGGGTGCAATTGTAGAAGGTCTCGATCTAGTCGTCTATCTCAGCCTTGGCGATTTCACGGGTCTTATCGATTCGCTTCTGAATCCGCTCCTTCTTCAAGCTGCTAAAAAATGACCCCGCCACAGCGTGATCCCAGCAGTGTCCACGCCGGCTCATACTCGGCACAAGATGGGGCTCATGACAGAAGCGCCGCCAGGCATCGCGGCCAAACTGTGCGCTTGATCGGAATGAATCAGGACGTGCTGGGGCTTGCGTCGCCGCACGGCCATCAGGATCGCGTCCCGCACGAGGTCTTGGGTCATCGTGGGCGTGGTTGACCAACCGACAATGCGGCGGGAGTCGAGAGCCATCATGACGGCTAGATAAAGCCAGCCGCACGTACGAGAGGTCGGGGCCCCAAGCTTGGTTCGGTCGGGGCACGGTAACGCCTCGTTGCAGCGTATTGGGCGTCAGGAGGGAGGCGTGGCCTTTGGCGGACCCAGGGGGGCGGGAGCCGTGGAGCGTTCGTATGTGATTGGCTCTCATGATCCGGGCGACACGATGTTTGCTACAGCTCTCGCCTGCTTCGCGCAAATCGAGAAAACTGCGCGGGGCACCGTCGACGTCGTGACTCGCCGTATAGGTCGCGCGGATCAGGCCGAGCAATCGTTGATCCTCTCCTGCTCGATCGGAGAGCGGTTTATGCAATCATTCATACAACCCACTGCGCGACACATTGCGGAGCCGGCACATGACTGCCACATCAAACTCACGACGAGGAGACTTGATGAAGGCGTACTTCGTTCGGATCCGCTGCGATCTGTGCCGATTGCTCATAGGTTCTCCTCCGTCTAACGGCTCCATCGAAAGTGCCCGTTAAACCCTGGGAAGTCCAGCCGCCAGGAACTGAGAGAAGATCAGGATGCACGGGCTAGAGTAACGGCGATCATGTTGAACTGGACGCCCGCTACCGGTGCGCCTAAAATTCCTCCTAACCTAGGAGTCATACAATGTCGTGGCAAATTGGAAGCACGGTTCTCGGCCTCAGCCTTGCCATCGGCTCATGGGTGGCGCACATGATGGGTTTTACTCTGCCAAGATGGTTAGTTGCATTGCTGTTAGGCAATTGGCATTCTTCTAATGTGCGTATGGCCTGTTACCTCTCTGGTGGCCACATTGGTCACTAATCCACGAAAACGAATCACTTTTATCGTTATCGCCTGTCTCTTAGTCGGTGGAGGGCTCCTCTATGGATTCGTCAATGATTATAAAAATAATGCGCTACCTGAGTTGGCGCTGCTTTGGGGACCGACAGATGATGAGCTAAGCCTTCGCGCCACAGGAGTAACAATTCTGAATGGTCATTTATATTCACAATATACGGCCACTCACAAATTCATGGCCGTGGCGCTGCAATGGTCTGGCGAGCGCGATTTATTAGATTCGCCTGGCTTACAAAAAAGCGAGAAGTTTCACATCCGTGGTGGACCGATTCGAATTCCTATTCCTCTTGATCAGAGCTTTTATGACAATATCGCGCAAGGAGATCGCGACACCAATTATATCGTCCTGCTAGTCCCTAACGATCTGAACGCAAAGGCCTTTGAAACGATTCGATCGGCAGTAAATGGCGGGGCCATTCTTCTCGCGACAAAGGCTGGTCCTCCATGATTAGGGGGCTCTTTCTTTCACGCGTATCGATTTTCCTATGCGGGGAGGCCTCAGCCGGCCGGGTTCTCAAGCTGCTCCTGGTCTATTATTCGGGCGTTGGGTCAGTCAATAAAATACCCCCCTTACTTCCTTTATCATGAGATGATCCTCCTTCGTCGGGTCTGAAAAGAGACTTGCATCCTATCACGGAGGGCGAGATGGGCCGCACGCGAATCGCGATGCCTGCTGAGCTCTTTGGGTTCCGGCGCTATCTCGGGCCGAGAACATCCTTGAATATTGTCGCGAGGTCGCGGAGCGCCCGGGCGCCGTCTCCGACATAAGCCGACCCATGCATCGTCGCCAGGGTCTTCGGCCGTAACTCGGCCAGCCGGTAGAGAGCCGGCTCCGTCAGCGTCGTGTACGGCATATAGTTGGCCAGGGGCCCTTGCTGATATTCCACGAGCACCTGTCGACACCGGCCCAGTACGTCCGAATGCGTTGCCGGTTCGACATCTCCATTTTGATGAAAGAGGTCCGAACACAACAGGGTGCGTTGGGTTTCTTCGAAGAGCAACCCCGCTTCCCAGCAATGCGGCACGTGCGGCGTGTGCAAAAACCTGAAGCGGTACTTGCCGGTGTTCAGCACGTCGCCATCCTTCATGCCCAACGCAGGGCGTACAGCCATGCAATCGTCGATACTCACCATCTTGCCCACCAGACTGCACACGGCGATGGAGTTTGGCGCAAGCTGCTGCCACTCGCGCAGCGCCCCGCATTCATCCGCTTCAAGGTGGCTGAACCCGATCCACTTGATCGTGGCAGGGTCCAGCAGCGTGGCCACGGAGTCCCGCACCGCGGCAAACATCGTGCGCGGGCCGGTATGAAACAGCAGCGGCTCCTCGTCGCGCACCAGAAACTGATTGAACTGCAGTTCGAATTCCGGCACGAAGGTGGAAATTCTGAACACGTCCGGTGCGATCTCCGAGACGGCGGTCATGGGAACCTCCAAGGGTGGGAGAGCATAGCGGGAAAGCTACCTCCGGCACTCCAGTGTGTCAACTAGAGAAAGCCGTCGAGAATCGTCTCACGGCCGTCGCTCGGGCGGACAGGGCGCCAGGGAAGGTAATATTCCTCTGTTTTCAACGGTTTTTTGCCCCTGCCGTTGAACCTCAAATTCCGTACCGTCTGCTAAGCTTGTCTTAACAAAACCAGCTGGAACCCGGCACAAGAAGGGGCGTTGCGATGCGGCTTCGTTACAGTTTCGTGCTCTTGATGGTAGGGATGCTTTGCGGGTGCGCGATGATAAACGGGACGTCGTCGCCCGGCTCTTCGCCTCTCTTCCAAGCCGACGCAACCGATGCAGTAGTCCTGCAAGCCCTGCATCGAGAACAAGATGCGTTGCTGAGCACCTGCGCACAACGCCGGTCCTGCGATCAGGTTCATTTCACACGGGCGATGATGGCATTATTCGAAAGTGGAGAGGCGGCGAGGGCCTCTTTTCAGCAGTCGATCGCTGCCGCGCCGAAAGGGCCATATGCCGATTCAAGCGCTCGCTGGATTCGGTTTCTTGCCGACCGGACTGCCCATCCCGCATCCGCCGATAAACCCAGTGGGGCGTTAGGAGTCATGAAGGGACTGGTCCGTGCCTGGCTGGGACAACAGTCCTCCGCAAGTGTGTCAGTTGCATCGCGGACTGGAGAAACCCGCAACAATCCGACTCCGACCGTACATACTCTTCAGCGAAAGATTCGTGATCGCGATAAGCGGATCGCGGAACTGACGGATCAGCTCAGTGCTCTGAAGCGGATCGATCTGGAGGCGCATAGGTCCAGCAAGCTGAGTCCGCCGAGGACCCTGTCCAAGTAATCAAGGCCGGCCCGCGTTATTCATGACGGTTCGTCGAGGCTCGGGCGAAGAAGGAAGGGTCCATAGACCATAGCGAACAGTAGATAGGCCCCACTCCAACTACCTGCCGCCACGCCCAAAACGAGATTGGTTGGAAGATCCGTCATCGGCCCGAAGACCCTCAGCACAGCACCCACGTTGACAAGCATATAGATAAGAACCGTCAGGGGACCAGCGTGCCGGACACGTCCCGTATGTCCCAGGCTGGCACGGGTCATCACTGCCAGAGTCATCGCGCCCACCGCGCCGCTGGTAAATGCATGCACCGCATCCTCTTTCGGCACACCTATCCCGAGTATCGAGCCTCCCAACACCAGCAGCGACAATGCGAACCAGCCATATCCAAAATGCAGGATGAGCACCAATGGTTCACGCCATGTCGTCCAACCGTACCAGCGTATCAACCGGCCCAGATTGGCCAACCCGGCCGCCACAAACATCCAGCCTGTCGCCGGAGCGTGCGGCTGAGCGATCCAGAGCGCAACAGCCAATCCGACGAGCGCGACCGAAAGACCATCGTATCGGGAAAAGGGGGCAGGCCGCTCCGTCCTGCCGGTTCCGGCCAGAAATTCGTCGGTAAAAGTGGGGGTCACGCGTCCGCCGATCAGCGTCAACAGCATCATAACCATCGCGAGCGCCATGCGCTCGGAGCGATCCGCTTCTCCGCCGCTCAGGGTCTGTACGTGGAACAGGATATTTGCGCCGGCCAGCAGGCTCACCAGCACTCCCATCGGTGCACGATCCCAACTTTTCGACGCGGCAATTTCCCGCCAGACCAGCCCTGCTAACGCGAGGAGAAACCCCACGTCTACGACGGCGGACAGAAGGGGGGTGAACCAAGGAACGGCGATCAGCAGGCGTCCGGCCAGCCACAGGGTAAAGAGCAGCATCAGCTCATGCCCGCGAATAGGCGGACGATCGGTCCAGTTAGGAATGGCCGTGAGGAGAAACCCCGTGATCACAGCAGGGAGAAAACCGAAGACCATTTCATGCACATGCCAATCCCGCGCCGGATAGAGAAAGATCGAGTCACCGGCTGCGGCAAGGACGAGAATCCAGACCGGGACCGCCACGCCGGCAAAGAGCGCGGCGCCAAGAAAAAACGGTCTGAATCCGTACGAAAAGACCGCGGGTCCCCGATAGGCCGGTCCCTCACTCACCTGCTCAGCCATAGATTCGCTCTCCACCGCTCAAGAAATGCGAACCGCCACAATGATCGATGCAGCCTGTCTTGACCAGGAGTGGTAGACCTCTGCGATCATTCCAACCCCTGAGACAGGTTGAACGATCGAACCTCCTGCCAAGCTACGTGCTGCGACTAACCCTGTCAATGGATAGCTCGTCGCATGTGCGAGCTCAGGCATGGTGCGGGGCAGGCGCGAGGAGCACGACTCGCGTGACACATGAGTTCTGTTCCTGCCCGTGTCGCTCGAGTCAGGATTCCATCACTCCTTCATGTATAATGGGGTGTCTTCGTCCTCGATTCTACGCATTTGATAGTGCCGCAGCATACATTCAGAGAGGAGGAACGCCATGAGTACGGCAACGATGGAAACCCCGATTCATCAGCAAGTCGCGACATTTATCGGCGCGCCCCGGAAGATGTTGATCGGAGGCAGATGGCTCGAAGCTGCGTCGGGAAAGACCTTTCCGACCTATAACCCGGCCACGGGTGAAATTCTGGCTCAAGTCGCCGAAGGCGACAGCGCCGACATCGACAAGGCGGTCATCGCCGCACGAAACGCCTTCGAGAGCGGCCCATGGCGCACGCTTACTGCCTCGGAGCGTGGACGACTTATCTGGAAGCTCGCCGACCTTCTGGATGCTCATCTGGAAGAATTCGCCCAACTGGAATCGCTCGACAATGGGAAGCCGGTCGGCGTGGCCCGCGTGGCGGATGCGCCGCTGGCGGTAGACCTCTTTCGGTACATGGCCGGCTGGGCGACCAAAATCGAAGGGAACACGATACCCATTTCAGTACCCTATACCCCCGGAGCCCGATATCTCGCCTACACGTTGCGCGAACCCGTCGGTGTGGTGGCTCAGATTATCCCCTGGAACTTTCCGCTGCTCATGGCAGCCTGGAAGCTGGGCCCCGCATTGGCTGCAGGCTGTACAGTCGTTCTGAAGCCTGCCGAACAGACACCGTTGTCCGCCTTGCGACTCGGCGAGTTGATCTGCGAAGCGGGGTTCCCTGACGGGGTGGTCAACATTGTGCCCGGTTACGGTGAAACGGCCGGTGCGGCGCTGGCGGGGCACCCTGACGTGGACAAGGTTGCCTTCACCGGTTCTACCGAAGTGGGAAAGATCATTCTTAAGGCGTCGGCTGGGAACCTCAAGAAAGTGTCACTGGAGCTCGGCGGAAAGTCTCCCAACATTGTGTGCAAGGATGCCGATGTTCAGGCAAGCATACCCGGAGTCTCGAGCGCGATCTTTTTTAACCAGGGTCAGTGCTGTTGCGCAGGCTCCCGGCTCTTCGTCGAGAAGGGTATCTTCGACAAAGTCGTCGAGGGCGTGGTGGAGGATGCGAGAAAAATCAAGGTTGGACCCGGCATGGATATGGCTACCCAAATGGGGCCGCTTGTGTCGGACGAGCAGCAACGTCGGGTGCTCGGCTATCTGGAGTCGGGTTTCTCCGAGGGCGCTAAGGCGGTGGTCGGCGGGCGAAAGCTGGGCGAGAAGGGCTACTTCGTGGAACCGACCGTGCTGGTTGATACCACACAGAACATGAAGATCATGCAGGAGGAAATCTTCGGGCCCGTTGTCTGCGCAGTACCGTTTACGGACTTGGACGAAGTGATCCCGGCGGCGAACGACTCCATCTATGGTCTGGCGGCGGCGGTGTGGACCCGCGATGTCGGCCAGGCTCACCGCATTGCAGCCGAGCTGCGTGCAGGATCTGTGTGGGTCAACTGCTACAACATCTTCGACGCGGCATTGCCCTTCGGCGGCTATAAGCAATCCGGCTGGGGCCGTGAGATGGGCCACGACGCGCTGGAACTCTACACCGAGGTGAAGGCCGTGACCCTGCGGCTGTGAACGATCGCCTAAGTGCGGAAGGATCTAATGGAACCGCACAGGGCATCCGTGCTGACGAGGCGATGAACTGACGGCCCAACCGAAGCCGAGCCTGGAAGACCGGAACTCCTGAACTTCCGGCGCCGAGTTGCTGTCTCGCACCAATGGAACGTGGGCGTTCCTTCACGCTCAAAGGATTCGCGCCCATCGCCATGGGCTTAACGCCGGGAAGACAAGCTCCGTATTATTCAATGTGAGACTCGCTGCCATACCTGCCTGTTCGTGCGACCCCCGTTCTTTCGGCTCCAGATTGTCCGGATTTCAGATCAACCACTCAGAGATTGAACATACTCTATACTTAGGTAGATAATCCGGCATTCCATCGGCTGAACTGTTATGAGCTCCTACCCTCGCGCGACAACGGTCTCTCACATTCCCGCCTTGCGTATCTTGGTCCTTTCAGAGATCAATGACTGGGATTTCGGTCCACGACTGAAAGCGTACGGGCATGATATTGTCGCCTGGGTTCCTCCTAAATGGGAGGGAGGCCCGAAGAATGGCGGCTCTAACCAGGGCCTCAAGGTCGTCGTCAGGACTATCTTTTCTCAATCCAAACCGGTCCGAACGATCCAACCTGAGTACGATACCTGGACATGGCTTGAACGGGAAAAGATTCCGCACCGTCCCTGTTCCAACGTGAATACTCCCAAGTTCGTGGATTATGTGAGGAGCTTGAACCTCGATCTTATCGTCGTCTATTTCTTCTCTCAGATCTTGAAGACGGCCCTTCTCCAAACTCCTCGGTTGGGAGTCTTGAATTGTCACCCTTCACTACTTCCCCGTTATGGAGGACCGGACCCGGCTTTTTGGATGCTCAAAAACGGGGAACCGGTTGCAGGGGTTACCGTTCATGTGATGACGGAAAAAATCGATGCGGGAGATATCGTCTCCCAACAAGAACTGATTGTCGAGGAAAACGAGAATACCGGACAATTGACGCAGCGACAACACCGCGCTGCTGCTGCGCTTCTGATAGACGCGGTCAATGCCATGGCGCAAGGAACAATCACCCGCAAGCCGCAAAATGCCGCGGAGCGTAGTTACTTTGGAAAGAGGAAGGCATCCGACGTCGTTCTCGATTGGAACGGGTCCGCAAAGCAAATCGCCAATCTATTGCGCGCACTGCAACCATATGAACCGCTCACCGCACATCTCAACGGAAGCATTCTCAAGATTTACGACGCCCAACCTCTGGAGGGGACTGCACCGGGTCCCGTTCCAGGACAAATCCTTGCCAAGGAACCGGGAAAACTCTTCGTGCAGACCGGTAACGGGATTTTAGAGATACGACAGTATGAAATCGCGCCGTTTCACGGTTGGCTCAATCGGATTCTACAAAAGATCCTACTGCCGTCTGTCGGCAGCTGCTTCGACCTTGCTCCGCCTACAGCGGGGCAGGCACCTAAAGCCGCCTCATAAGCGCTGGGCACCGACCGTTTCACTCCACTACCCAGATCGCAAAACCCTTTGCGTCGCGCAATACACGATCGGTCGTGCCGCCGCCGAAGAGCTGTTTGATTCGGGACGTTCCTTGCCGCCCCACGACGATGGTGTCGTAATGTCCGTTGCGCGCTTCTTCGAGAATATTTCTGGCGATCTCGTCCTCATGGCCATATTTCACCGCTACGTGGCTCATGTCGAATCCGGATTGTGCCAGCGTCTCGCACGCATCCTTCAGGACCTGGCACTCGAATTCCCGTTCCTTCCGAATCCAGGCTTCCTGCTCATCGCGCAACTGCACGCTCAATTGCGCTTCAGCGGCAGGATTCTCCGATCCACCATGCTCCAGCAGCCCACGCGGCATGGGCTTGAGCACATGAAAGAGGGTGACGTCGACATCAGGCGTTCGGTGTAGTAGAGACCCAACATATTGGACAACGCGATGGGAGTTCTCGGACTCATCCACAGCCAGAAGCACTTTCATATGTGTCTCCTTGAAAATGCTTGTCGAACGATGCAGCTACTTATGTATATTATATACCATCTTCCCTGAATTCACCGAGATCAGTGGAGGTTCCATCTCAGCGGATCAGGGTCTCATTGCCGGAAGGAAAAAGAGTCTGCGCGGTGAAGAAATACCTTCTCATTGAAGATCTGACTGGAGGATGACATGTTCGGTCCAATCACGCTCCCCTTCGGAGCCAAGATGCTGTTCAACACCGTCAAGCTCAAGCCCGGAGTCACGTTCGAGGACGTTGAATTGGCCGTCGGTGAACTCTGCAGCGTCGTCAAAGGAACCTACGGAGGCGACAAAGGCGGATTCATTGCCGGACAAGTATTCAAGTTCTCCGGCTTCGTGTCGGACGAGGGATCCCTCGCGGAGTCCAGAATCGCCGACGACCATTACGTCATCGTGACCTATTGGCGCTCGTTCGAAGAGCATGAACGATCCCATGCCGACGAAGCTTTCAACAACAAGTTCACCGCGCTGGCCACCATGTGTTCCGACACCAAAGAATTGGGATACGACATGTTGTGGCAAGGTGCTGCAGGGAGTTGATAACCGAGCCGACCATCGTCACCGAGCCATCTGATGGGCGACGGAAAATGCGCATCTTCTCCTCTTCACATTTGCTCGCTCTCGTCCTAGAATACCGTCCTAGATGCGAGAGTGACATGCTACCACGACTTGCCGGCATCACGCTGGTGACCGTTCTGCTCTGTGCCTCCAACCCGGTCGCCATAGCCAAAACAATAGCAGAAGAGAATCATCTCATCGGTCCAGTTCGTACCGTTACGACGAAATCGCCGGGATCCTCATCGACTGAAACCTATGACCAGACAGGCAACCTCACCGAAGCAACCGTCTATCTAGAACACAGCGACACCGTAACCCGCTACGTGTTCACCTATGACGAAGACGGGACCCTCCGAGAAGAGATCGTCTCCGATGCGAGCGGGAAACCCATCTACCGAAAGGTATTCGGCCACGCACGAGATTCACATGGAAGAGAAACAGCCTCTGTAGCCGCTTCGGATGACGGAGAATTTCATTATGCAGAATTCTCCATCTACGACCAATCCGGAAACGTATCTGAAAAGCTGTTCGTCAATGATACAAGGACGGACAGGAGCGTATTCGACGTTCTCGGACGGATCATTTATTCAGCCATATATGATAGAGGGCATCTGTTCAGCGAACTCCGACACAGATATGACAACAGGGGAAGGTTGAGTGAGCTCATCAGCTACAACGCTCAAGGAACCATGACGGGAAGGCTTGCGAACCAACATGACGATGCAGGGAGACGCGTTCGGGCGACAACCGAGAAGTTTCAAGCAGGCCAGACAAGTAGATGGACTTCAACTTATGAATATGATGCCACAGGAAATTGGATCAAAGAGGTAACCTGGAACGAAACCGCCACTGCACAGGAAACTGAAACCGCACGAGGCCCCACAGTGCAAGTGCGCGTCATTGGGTACTACGGAATACGCGACAGCAACACCCCGTAACCACAATCTCCGCACGCAGGCGATGTCGTTTCGATTTCCTCCACCTCGCTCCGAAAGGGTCGCCACATTCTTTCTTTCAGTGCACCTGCGGATGCGCACCTGCAGAGCAAAGGTGTTGAGGCAACAGGAAGGACGATCCGGTTCTTCCCACGATCCGGCTCCCTGAGCCGGTCGAGGGATGGTTGACCAAGCATCGCCATCGGCGTAGCATATTCTCCTGACGTTCCAGTGACGGTGGCTGCGGTTTCTTCAGGACGCTCACCCGTCAGACTGCGCGCCCAATCTCACCGAGCCTCCTTCACTCCTACGCCGGACACGTTGTCGCAACACAGCACTTTCCGGATGTGGATCCTTTGACGTGAGGGTCCCCATGGTAGCTGTCAGTCGCCGATTACTCCTTCCTAACGCAACGCACGTCCGAACCCCAGAGGGAGGGTCTGATCATGCCTGCCCATACACCAGTGACTGATCGAATTCTGGGCCAAGTGCAACGCACGCACGGGTGCGATCTGGATACGTTGACGAACTGTCTTTCAGATCTGTCATGGGGCCAGGTCTTTCTTGAGGTCGATCGGCTGAGTCGTGAAGGACAGGTCACGGTGACACGCGGCACCGGCGGTCGCTATATGATCTGGCCACCTGGACACAATCAGGAAGCCGCCACCCGCCACGTCCGATCCTGACCATCGAAGCGGTCACAGGAGACGCGAGCAACGCAGAGTAATTCATGCTATTGCACCGGGTGGGGCAACTGATCTTGAGTTACGCACTTCGATCCAACCCTCTCCAATCTCTCAGGGATGCCTTCGGGCTACGCGCACATCACCGGAGGAGCGAGGAATCCGCCGAGGCTTGACTGGGGAAGGAAAACTTGAACTGACCAAAGCTCCACGGTCGCAAGACCGTGGCTGCGGGAATTCCAGAAGGCTTCCGCCCGGTGAAGCCCGGACGGATCGCTCCGGGAGGTATGTGCGCGTAGCCCGAAGGCATCCCACTCTTTTTTCGGTTATAGTATCCCCATGGCTTCCCGATTGAACCGGCGCGCTTCCACATACCCTCTTCGGCGAAAGCGCCACAGGCGTCGGAAGAGGTTCGCCACGTTCCGGCGTTTCCTGCGCGCGCGGTGGTACACATTTCATGCGGTCACGAAGGCCGTCCTGGCCTCGCCGCCGACTGTCCGCACCGTCGTCATTCTGGCGGTGATCCTGATAGGCTGGCTCGGCGTGAACTGGACCTATCATGCGGTCAACAAGCCGAGCGAGGTCCTCTTTCCATTAGACCATTCGCTCAACAAGAGCCCTGCCGAGACGTGGAACCAGTATGGACCGCTATTCCGCAAGCATGCGACCCCGGTTATCACTCCCGAGTTGCTGGCTGCGCTGGCTCAGGTCGAGGGCGGAGGGAACCCGGTGGCGCGAACCTACTGGCGGTGGCAGCGGTCGTGGAATCCCTTGCAGTGGTACCAGCCGGCATCAAGCGCCGTCGGTATGTACCAGATCACCGATGGGACATTCCATGAAGCGACGCGCTACTGTATCCACAACCACGCGGTGGTCGAGGACGGTCCCTGGCACGACCTGCAATCGTGCTGGTTCAACAGCCTCTACCAGCGTGTTGTGCCGAGCCATGCCATCGAGTTGACTGCGGCGCGGCTGGATCGCCGGGTCGCACAAGCGGTGGAATTCCGTCGTATCCGTACAGTCACGCTTCAACAGAAGCAGAATCTGGCAGCTGTGGTTCATCTCTGTGGAGCGAAGGCCGGACAGGCCTACGCCTCGCGCGGCTTCCGCCCGGCCCCCCATCAGCGATGCGGCGACCATGACGTACAAGCCTATCTCACACGGGTCAATGCGATGAAACGACAGTTCGCTCAGATGGAGGTCGGCGGCAACCGATTCAGACTCGTGAGCCCCCACTGACCCCCAGCACCTCACACCATTGCGCTTCACCTTCCAAGCTTGTTGGCCTCCTTTCCTGGAGGGCAGCCTGGTTGATCCTCGAATGCGCGCGTCGAACGAGCACATTCTGATCGTGCGCGTCCCGCGAGCAGGAGGACAACCAGACTGCGCTCCCTCCCCCTATTCGAATAACTTCTTAAAACCTGTCTTAATCTGATCCAGCCCCTCGCGCATGTCGGTCTCAAAGACATCGGCCTTGGCCTCCACCACCTCACGCTTGGCCTTGAGTTGGTCTTTGAACAACACCAGCTTGTTGAGTAGCTCCTGCTTCTTTGACTCCAGCACGCCTTGCTGCTTGGTTTTTTCGCTATCAATCCGGCCCTTGAGCGCCTCAAACTCGGCATCGAGCATGCTCGTTCGGCCCACCAGATCATCCCAGACCTTGCCCGATTCAAACCCGGCGCCCTTCAACTTCTGCTCCGCAACGGATTCGAATTCGTTGAGGGCCTTGAGGATCTTCACCCTTTGCTCCTCATATGCATCACGGGCATCCGCCTTGCCGAGGGCCAATTGCACTTGAAGATGTTCGAGCTTCGCTTGCACCTCAAACTTGGCCTGCTCTGCCATATCCTTTGACTTCTGCACATCGGTCTGGACCTGCTTGAGCAGGTCACGCAGTTGTTCCTTATGCTGCTCCAGCCGTTGTACTGCCTGATCTTTGGTCTGGGTTAGTTGTGCCTCAAGAGCCAGCGCCTGGTGCTCGATCGCATCCAATTTCTTGTCGAACGAAGCTCTCAGTTCTTTGATTCGTGACATGGTCCCTCCTCCTGGAAAAATGAAGACTCACCCGCTTTCTTCTTTCCGGCCACCTCACCGCCGACAACATCTATCCCATTCTTTCACTCGACAAGACTCCGCACATAGGCTAGCACATCTCTCCTCTCTTTTTCCGAGAGCCGAACCTTCCAAAGCGGCATATTCGGTTTGCCGTCGTGGATAGTCTTGAGAAGATCGGCATCGGACTTGTTCCGGGTCGACGGCGAAGTAAGGTCAGCCGGATCCGGCCCGCGAAGGAACTTGTACTTGCCTCCCTCGCCATCTGGGCCATGACAACCGGTGCAGTACTTGGTAAACAGAATCTGCCCGCGCGCCACATCGCCGCTCTGATCGGTAAGTTCAGCCTGCCCTTGCGCGATAGTCCACAGTAGCAGATCGCTCGAAACTCCGGCCATCAATCCCACGAGTATCCGGCTTCTCGCCATGTTTCCTCCCGCTCAGCGTGCCATACCAGCCTTACTCAGTCTGAACCCTGCCTTCGATGTATCGGGCCTGCCGATCCCGCACAAGTCTCTCTGAACGCTTTATCGAGAGGTGTCTCTGACACCCGCCGGAACATTACCCTATCGAATGGTGAAGCTCAACAGCCGCGCCGCATGAGCTGTACTGCGCCCTCCAAGCTTGCTCATTATTCTTCTCCTCAACATATACGACGGTCGGAAGGAGTGGCATTTCAGGACACCTGAAGCATCCATATTGCCCCATACTGCCTCGGGAACCGATCCTACGCCCGCCGATACGGCGCCTGGATTCATGTTAATGTCTCTGTTCCCTTTTGAATACCCACAAACATCCATACCGATCAGGCATGGCACCGCCCTTGCTCATCCATTGTTCATAGGAATCATACACATGTCTATCTCTGCCGAGCGAGGGAGGTTGTTATGCCAGTCCTCAAACGACTTCAAAGTTATCTCGACGCCAACAAAATTCCCTATGAAGTGGTCAATCACCCTAAAGCCTATACCGCCCACGATGTGGCTCAGACACTCGATGTGCCCGGCGAACTTGTCGCCAAAGTCGTCGTAGTAAAAGCCGATCAGTACTTCGTGATGACCGTGCTCCCCTCAACCTGGCGAGTGGATTTGAAACGATTGCGAGAAGTACTGGATGCTCGCGACGTCCGGTTAGCCACCGAAGCAGAAATCGTAAATCTGTTTCCCGATTGCCAAGTGGGAGCGATGCCGCCCTTCGGAAATCTCTATGGCGTAGAAGTGTTCGTGGATCAGCTTCTGACTGAGGACGAGTCCATCGTGTTTGAGGCCGGGACGTATGTCGGCGCGATTAAGCTACGGTATCGGGACTTTGCCGATCTCGTTCGCCCGAAGGTCGCCGCGTTTCATCACGAGCCTTCGAAGATCGAGGGCTAGGAAAGCCGGTCACGCTGCCATCGTAACGAGATGACGGAGGCGCTGCCGGATGCGAGGCCGCAGGCCTGGTGAAGCCGGGGGTGCATTGGTCGGAGCAGGTTGAAGGTTTAATCTAGCCGAGCGCCACGCAGCCGGTCGCGAATCGTGCGCCGGCTATGATGCCTGGAAGGTCCGCTTCCGTCTGACCGTCTGGATATGGTGGAGGGTCGATTCCGGATCTCTCACGCCACGAAACTCCATCACCTCATCGTTATGAGTAGATGTGAAGACAATCGTCCCGATTCCTAAGAGCCGCGCGAGCAGCCCTTGCTTAATGGTCGTCTCAGTGATGTTCTCAATTGTCATCGCCTGAATTTCCTGCCCGGTGAATGCATTCTTGATCAGCACCCGCTGTGACGTCGCCACATACCGCACCCAGTAGCGCAATACCAGCGCCACGATCACAAGCGCAACGGCCCCGATCATCCACAGTCCTGAACCAGGGGTTGCCTCCCGCCAGAGCAACGCCCCACGCAAAACCGCAATAAGACTTACCACATATAGCCACGCAAACTGATTCCAGGAAACATACGTCTGCCAGAGCACCGGGTCCTTCGTCTCATCCGACCCGACCATCTTAGTACCTCTGCCCTCCAGCGGCAGCATAGCAGAGCCCGAGAACCAGATCTTCTGCACTTTCGGACGAGCAACCCTGAGTCCTGCTTGCGGGGTTATGACGCGCCGAATATGATTGACTACACAGCACTACCGCTGTTGACCTTTGCATCGGTGGTGTGCGACGGTCCGACATGCTCAATATCGCGGGAATCGGTGGAAAATTAGAAGGAGGTTCGGTGACCTTCAAGAACCGTGAAGAAGCGGGCCGTCTGCTCAGCGCTGAGTTGCTGCAGTATCGCGACGACCCGCATGGTCTCATTCTGGCACTTCCTCGCGGCGGAGTGGCAGTCGGTTATCAGCTTAGCCTAGCGCTCCATCTTCCGTTGAACGTGTTCATTACACGGAAAATCGGCGCGCCCGGCAATCCTGAGTATGCGATCGGAGCCATTGCCGAAACGGGGGCGCGCTATCTGAATCAGGAGGCGGTCAGTTCATTCAGTCTTTCCCAATACGAGCTGAATCGATTAATTCATGCTCAAGAGAATGAGATTGCCAGGCGGAAGGACCTATACCGTCAGGGACGGCCCCTTCCGCAACTTACGGGCCGTACCCTGATCCTGGTCGACGACGGCATCGCCACAGGCTCGACGTTCCTCGCTTCGGCGTTTGCCATTCGCAGTTTGCAGCCACGCCGCCTGGTGGGAGCGATTCCGGTCGGCCCTCCTTCGACAATCCGTGAAGTCCAGGCACTTGTGGACGAGTTGGTGGTTCTCATGACGCCGGAGCCGTTCTACGCAGTGGGAAAGTTCTTCGTGGACTTCGCGCAGGTCGAAGATCGCGACGTCGTGGCATGCTTAAATCTGGCCGAAAAGGCGATGCTCGAACGCGCACCTTCGTCGCCAGCGTCATGAATCGTGTTGTCGATCAACGAGGATTCGTCAGACCATGTCCGCACGTTCAAAAATCCCTCCAGGTTGGGGCGCGCAGGGACCAAACCTATCAAGAAGAGGAACACGACACCTATAAATTGACGGACAAACTCAAGGAACCCACAGTTTGCCCGAGGTGGATCAGGCTACCGTCGACCAGATCTTGAGCGCGTTTCACAAAGCTGATGCAGCCATCGCTGCAGAGGATCTGGATGGCATCATGGCACTCTATGAAGCCAGTAGAACTATCATGGGCTGAAACAGAGGGATATTCGTAAGATCTGGTCCGACCTGTTCAAGGAATACTGCAACCTTGTCGATGTCCATTTCTTTTGTAAGATCGTCAAAATGGAGGGGAAGCGGCCCAGACATTCATCTCAGATGAGAATGTCAAGTGACTCGCCTACAGGCCTACGAGAAGGGGACCTCCGAGAGAAAGCCCTCGGACAGTCTTACGCGCAGAGCCAGTCACCATATCATCCCTAATCGATTTCGGTCAGTGCTGCCCACAACAGAGGTTATATCGCTCCTCCGGAATGTTCTTCATACTCAGGAAGATCGCTTCCCGTCCTTCCGTACCGGCTACCTGATCGATAGCGGGATAGAGTCTCAGCTCTTCTTTTCTATTGTGAGAACCGAGAAGGTCCAGCAATGCCTGCTCCTCTTTGTCGCTGTCGGGATTCTGCTCCGACACTTTACCGTGAATGGCATCGAGCTGCTGCCCGATCTGTCGATGTTCGTTTCGCATGACGGGCGTCGGCCCGCTTTCGGACATGCCGGTTTTCTTTTCCCACAGGGGAAAGAGCACTTCTTCTTCCCACACAATATGGCGCTGTAAGCCGACCTTGAATTCTTTGAACGCTTCCTTGGCCTTGGGAAAGTCGGACCGTTTCAACTGTTGAAAGATCTTGAACAACTCATCCAGCCGATCATGGTCCTGCTCAAAGAACGCGCTAATCGTCTTCTGTTCACTCATGTGTCCTCCATCAATATACGAACATCTAAGCCGCCTACTTGTACGGTGCCGGTCGAGAACATGGAGACACGTGTTCTTCCGAAGGTGATCCGGGCACGATGACGACAACTACGTCCATCTCAATGCTTCTGCTGGTGATGGTCATGATCGTGATGATGATCATCCACTCTCTTTCCCGTCCCCACAGGCTTGGGCCTCAGCGGAGTAAACCGGGCTGGATATGCCTCCTGCTCCGGCAGCTTGACAATTACCACAATCACTGTCTCTAGGTTGATCTGAAACTCACCGATACCCGTAAGGGTATTCTGTTGCGCCGGCTCCAATTTGACCGTTATGTTGCTTCCGGTCTTACCTTGTTGAATTCTCGCCTTACCTTCTCCGCCATACGTGTCGATCTCCCGACCCGTATGATCGGTGACATGCAGTACCAGCTCCCCATCCTTGGCAACAAGTTCTAGGTGATAGGGACCAGCTGCACGGACTTGTCCTCCATGCGGCGACGGCATGGCATCCAGAGATTCATCGGTATGTGCCCAAACAGGTTGAAACATCACCAGGATCGCAGCAAGCACCGCAGAAACAATTGATGCGGTCATTTGTTCTCCTCTGACGACGAACTGGAGTACCAAGGGATTTTGCGAAGAGATTTTAGCACATTCATCGACCCTGCCCTGATATGTACTGCTTGTAGAACCGGTGGGTACTCCGGCCATCCCAGACAGTTCATCCTGACAAGTCTTTGTCGAGCCGTGGATGAATTGTTACGGATTTGATCCGGGTCCAGGGCAGCCCTCGCCTTCACAACCTCTCATGCCGCCCATCCCACCCCTCGGTTCGCTGTGTTCCATACTCCCCATGCCGCCGTCTGGTCCCATCATGCCCGGTCCATGCATGCCGGCGAAACTACGCTCATACTGAATGATGCTCCAGATTTCTTCGTCCGTCAGTTGCTCGCCAAATCCAACCATGCCGGTACCAGCCGAGCCGTTCTTGATCACCCAGAAGATTTCCCCTTCCGTACGATGGCGCCAGAATCCATGGTGCCGGAAACTGCGAGGCGATGGGTTCAGGTGAGCCGCCAACGGCCCATTGCCATCCCCGTCCTTCCCGTGACAGTTGAAGCAGGCCCCTTTACCGTTATAGAGCGCTTTGCCCCGTTCGACGATCTCAGGGGAACTCGGCAACGGGCTTTTGTGTGTGCGCGCTTCGGCCAATTTGTCGGCCGGCACCAACGGGTGCACCATGTGCCGTTCGGCAGCTCCAGCGGAGATGGCACAGAACACGGTTACGACCATCAAAGGGAACAGGCTTAGCTTCATCGCGTTTCTCCTTTGATCGACTACCGGATAGATTCGAACCGGCAGCGCGCAACGCATCGGATACCGGGTAGGCAAAATGGATGTCGTCCTCCTCCGTTTGTAGGACTTTCATCTCCTGAGAAACGATATTGTCTCCAGGGAAGGCACGAAGAATGTCGCGCCGGTGACGGCTCGACTGAACTCCATCAGGCGATCGTGCAGCCCGTCGCCTGTGACTCCCATCATGCGCGCCAGCATCAAGTCGAAGACATCAAGGGACTTCGTGTAGGCGACAAAGTAGAGTCCCGCTTCGCGGACTGTCCCCCAGGGATAACTCTGCCGCAGGATCTGCAACTCCCTCCCGTCTCGCTCGATCACGACACGGCTGATGTGGGCCGTCTCAGGCTTTTTCCTGCGGGGCAGTTCTACGCTGTTACGCTTCGTCCTTCCGATAATCTGTTCCTGCTCCTGATCGTCCAACTTGCGCCATCGTTCAAGATCGTGAACATAGCGCTGGACCACAACGTAACTGCCTCCCGCAAACGACCTGTCCTCTTCTGCGATCTGGGCAGCAACAGCCCTGGCCTTCCCCTTTGGATTCTCGGTCCCATCGATGAATCCGGTCAGATCCCGTGAGTCACGGTACCGGAACCCGTGGACCTCATCAGCCACTGTCGCCAACGACCGCAGTTGCCGCGCGAGGCCCATCGCGAGATCAAGATTCAGGTCATGACGGCGGGAGGTAATCTGGAGGAAGATATCCCCTCCCGTCGACGGTGCGACTCGCCCATTTGCCTGGACGGCCCGGAATGGGCGGAGTCCGGCAGGGCGCCTCGCCGGCGAGAGCCTGTCCCACAGTTCAGAGCCGATGCCGAACGTGCATTGCAGCCCGGCCGGCTTTGCCTTCGCGGCCAGAGCTGGCGCGAGTGGGTGAATATTCCGTATCGCCTTGATCAAGGCTACGGGCGCTGCACTGCCGTCAGTAATGAATGTCAGAAAGTAGGCGTGGGTACTGCCTCCTGAGAGCACCCCCGGCTGCGGTGTCGGCATTGTTCAGTCCTTTCCAATTCGTCGTTTGTCAATCCATCTGTGGCGCTGCCCGCTCTATTTTACCAGCGATCGAATGTATTGAATCAATTCCCATACCTGCTCGTCCGGCAACCCGACGAACGACATCATCCCCGTTTCCGGTGAGCCGTTCTTGATGATCCAGAACAGTTGACCGTCGGGACTGTCCTTCATCATCGATCCACAGGTGAAGTCACGGGGCGGCGGGACTAACGCGGCACCCATGACTCCCTTTCCGTCACCCTGTTCTCCATGGCACATCGCACAAGCAACGGGCTGCACAGTCTTGAGGTAGAGTGTCTTCCCCGCCGGGATCGTACCGGCAGACGCAGAAATAAGATCGGGGCCATGAGATTGAAGCGAGAGTCGGGCTTACCTTCCAATCGGTGGCATTGGACACCCGTTCGCTGAATGATGTCCTTCGCAAGTGGCTGGTCGCTCGCGAACAGGAGAGAAGGGGCCGACATTAGCCCCACCAGCGCCAGCACTGCGCCTCCAATGACCAATCCGGCTCTCACATTCAACATCGCCGCTTCTTTCATCAGTAATTCACCCTACGATGGCTTTTCTCCACGCTGATGGGGGTTGTGTTCGATCGCCACGCCCGCAGGCACCGCGAGGGATTGATGCACGGTACAGCCATGGGCGACTTTGAGGAGTCGCTCGCTGTGTGCAACCGTGATACGATGCGGCAGGTGAATTGCCAGGGTGATCCGACCCACTCGATGCGGCTGTTCCGCCATGCTCCATTCCGCATCGATACTCAACCGTTTCGTTGAAATCTGATGGCGGTCGCAGTAGCGACCCACAAGATAGCCGACGCAAGCGGCTAGTGAACCGACGAAGAGCTCGACCGGACTCATACCGGCATCCTGCCCCTCATCTTCCACCGGCTGGTCGGTGACGACCCGGTGCGTACCGCTCGTGATGTCCTGCGGCATTCCACCATGATAGGTCGTGGTAAGTTTCATTGCTATCTCTCCTGATGCATCACCTCTGACATTTCCCTTTTCACGTTTCACCCGCTAATACGGTGCATCTGCGGCCTCCTGCCCTTCGGCCAGTCAAACGCCTTGCCGGGAAAATCCGGCCGCGGCTGGGTGTTGATATATGCGGCGACATCGTACGGGTCATCATCCGAGACGCTCCTCCCCCAGCCACGCGGTATGTTCGATTTGATGAAGGCAGCGGCAACTGTCACCCGCGCCATGCCTGCGCCGATGTTGTAGGATTGCGGTCCCCAGACCGGCGGCGCCGCTACCGTCCCCTGGCCGTCGAAGCCGTGACAGAAAGCGCATTTGCTCGCAAACATGCGCTTTCCATTGACGGGATCGAAAGGTAGCCGTGACTCAATGCGTTGGAGGCCCGCCAGGGTATCGTCGCACCGCTCAGCACTCCGTGCGAGAGCCAGGTGATATAGGCTACGACAGCCTGCAGCTTGGAGCTGTCGGCGGAGAGCGCTTGCCCATTCAGGCTCCGCTCGAAACACTCGTTGACACGATCAGCAAGGGTATTCACCCTCGCATTGCGGGCGCGGTACTCAGGATAGACTGCGGCAAGACCTACAAATGAGGTGGTGTTCGGATTAAGCCCGCCGTCGAGATGGCAATTGGTGCAGTTGATGCAATTGCCGGCGTAGGATTTGGCATATTCCTGCGTATTGACAACAATCCCGATAGCCAAGACGGATCTGCTCGCCAAGCTGGCTCCCTGGAATAGTTTCCGGAGAAGGCGGAGCGAACTCTATCAACGTACTGCCGGAAGAGCCGGCCTCCCGGAAATCATCTCCTCTGACACGAGCACTTTCGCCTGAACAGCTCGCGAGCATAGTCACCGTGACAATAGTTGACCACAGCCAGATCATACCGTTCCCTTGTGCCAAGACCATGCCACTGACAGTGGAAACCTGTCTGTCGTTATGTCCCGTCAAATTACATGATTACCCGAGAGGCTCCAGTCTTCCTGGAGCTAAAAGCTACAACGCAGGCTTCGGAGTTGTCGCGGGATGCCACAGAAGGAAACTGCCCGGACGAGGTTCAGGCTGGAACCAGAGGAATTAGATCGAAGTGCCGCCCACTCAGGTCATTCATCCTGAGAGCATATCATTGCGGCGCCAGGGGAAGACTGGCGTCGGAATGAAGGGTGGGGCTTATCGAGCAGGCGGAAGAGCACCAACGGCGCAAGGCTCATTAGGATGGCAAACACCGCCTGCGCCCGGAGAAGAGGTCACTACAGTCATCCGGTGCGGGCTTTCACTCTTTCACGATCACACCGCAGGCAATACGGGGTCCGCCCGGCGCATCCTTTGTCGGCGGGTCCGGCAGATACTTATCTTCAAACTCATGGACGATAAATGCGCTCCCGTCCTGATCGAAAAGGGTGTTCAGCCCTTCCGACAGAGTCACCCGACTGGTGATCGTATACAACGACCCCTTCCGGTCATCGTTCACGGAGAGGTTCTGGAGATCGCCGAGATGGTAGGGATGATTCCCTAATCCCGGTGTGACGTTCGCCTCCGGATTGATGGTCGCATCGATATTCCCGTCATAATGTCCCTTGGCTGCCGCGAAGGGCTCGCAGTTTCCGACTTCGTGAATGTGGATCGCATGGCGCCCAGGCTTTAACTTGCTGTCCGGAGTGCCGGTGAGCTTTACCTTTATCTTGACGCGCCCTTCATACTTTTCGTAGAGATGCGCCTCTCCCGTAATGCCGGGGCCGGCGATGATTGCCTTCGCATGTAAGGGCTTTTCGTGCTTGCCCGTATAATAAGACGAGCAGCCGACAAGCGGCATGAAAGCCGATACCACAATCGCAGTTCCTACAAGTACCCGATTCATGCAACCTCCTTGGTTATTCGATTCACCGAAATTCTTCGAGCACAGCTTCGTATCTGTCGAGCAGCCATCCTAGCAGAATACTGAAAAAGTCCGCCACCCTAAGAAGACCGTTATTTGGTCTGTCGCGTTTATTTCGTTTGTTTGGTTTATTGGTTGAACGAAACTAACCAGACAAACCAAACAAACCAGATCAACCAGTCTCATCGAAGCCTGCTGTCTGCAGAAACTCGATCACCTCGCGCAGTTCTTCCTTTGCCTCGTCCACACCGGCCACATCTGCAAAGGTGACCTTCGTGTCCTTCTCGGCATAGATCTTGGCCTTCGACTTCCCTAACTTCATGAATCCCGCTTGTTGCCCCAGACCGAAACGCCGAATGGCAAAGAACCAAATGCCGACGAAGACCGGCGCAGGAAGGTACTCTCAATCACGCCGGTAAACGTGACATTGCCTGCGTTGAGTTCCTTGATGAGATCTGGGGCTTCAACTTGAACAGTCGTAAATAACTTCTGCTCTTTGGCTCCCTTTTCCAGCTTCAGCTTCCCAGTCACTCTCTGGTGAGTGACCATGACTTCAGCCACTTTCCCGGCTGTCACAAGTGTCCCGAATTCGCTGTAGGGAATCTCTTCAGGCTTCTGGATCGCCACAATGAAATCGTGCACCAGAATGATCGCGAAAATCGCGAGAAAGACATGCCAGATTGAAAAAGAGTTTTTTATTCGCCGGGATAACGATCGCCTCCTCTTAGTTTCACGCATCTGGAAGGATACATAAATAGCCTCCTTTTCACTCACCCCCGTCCTGGAACTGCCAAGACCGCCTCAAGATCTACGCACACGCCCTTCCTTCTACCATGTTCTCACTTCGTGTTGGTCAACACAGCGTTCTGAGGAAGCTCGACCGATTCTGCCGCAATTGCACCGTAAGAGGCAATTCCCTCCGGAAACGGACAAGAACAGCAGATGGGAAGGAGGCGTTTATCACGTACGCTCCGGCAGGCCAGAGGGAAGAATGAACCAGAACAACCGGCTAGCTTCGCACGAGCATGATCGCAGCGAGCAGAACGGCTAAGGCAAAAAGGAGCGAGAGGCGAGCGATCCAGCGAGACCAGAGGACGAGGGCATGATCGAACCTGGTTCGACGTTCCGTGGGGAGTTGCATGATTTGCCCGACGCGGGGACCGATGATGAGATCATGGGTCAGGGTCAAGAGAAGGAGGATCGTCACGAGTCCGAACTTAACGGCCAGGATTATAGGCCATTCCGACGGGCTCGCGATCGGAATCCCCCGCTGATGCACCAACAGAAGTCCCGTGAACAAGAGCACGGCGATTGCAGTCCAGACCACCACCCGGAATCGACGGGCCGTGGTCAGAAAGAGCGCCGATTTCTGCGACGCAAACGGCTCGCGCTTGAGTACTGGCACAAGCACAAGAGACAGAAAGATCGTCCCCCCGATCCAGCTGACCGCCGCGACAAGATGGAGCCAGACGAGTAGAGATGTCCCAATCATCCGCCACCCATTATATCGCGGCCTGACCGAGGTCCAAGGGTCGCAACGGGTCAAGACCGATTGTGGCGGCAGTTTGAGGCCGGAGCACCGTCAAGCTTTGCCGATGTGGCCACGATCTCAATTCGCTTCCCCGTGGAGATCGTCGCCCCGTGCCGACACTGCCGTCTATTCCTCCTTTAGACCCGATGGGTGCGACGGTGTCACTCACCGGTCACAAGAACTTGCTTGGAAACTGCCTGACCAACGACCTCGTTAGCGTATCTGCGATGAGATAGACGTGCTCTCGCATCAACGGCCAGGTTGCCTCCAGCTGAGCATAATCCTTTTTCTTGTACAGGTTGATTTGAAGGACATGGTGTGCTCCATGCGCCGCAATCAGGCCCCGGGCGGTGTCTTTAGGCAGGTACGGGTCGACTCCGTTGAGGAACTCGGCGAAGAGTTCGGCATGGGACGCCAGACTGGCGAGTGCAGCATCCTGCCGGCTCTTGTCCCCTGCAATGGTGGCATCGGAATATTGTTTGACCGCGTCAGTATGGCCGACCAGCAGGGCAAGAAACTTCTCGGACCTCGCTTCGCCATAGAAGGGCTTAACCGTAGTCGCGATCTGTTTCGCGTTATCCATGACCTCTTTCTCTGCGGCCTCTTTACCCTCCAGATTGGTCGTAGCGTTGTACAAGACGACGTGCTGAACAAGAAAGATGTGCCCGAGCCAGAGATCGCGAAGAGTCTGCTGCATCTCAACGACACGGGCGGGATTCACATCCTTGACTGCTCGCGGCTCTTGGTCACAGCCCGCCGCGCCGATGAACATGAAGACCAGTACCACTATCGATTGAAGTATCTTGTCCTTTAAGGTTTTCATTCAATCCTCTGGTTGTCGCCGTCGGTTGAGAGCAGAACGCTTCTTTGCTTCCTCCGACCTTCGTCGGAGCCGGTTATCCTTTCTTCCTTGTCGAGGAAAGGGTCATTCGGAAGCCAGCGTACAATCATCCAGGCCCTTGCCGCAACACTTCTCGTGCGCAACAGCTATGCCGGGACTTGTACAGAATGTTCGCCTCAACCCTTTCGTCGACAAGGATGGAGGTGAGTCAACGGAAGAAAATCGTACCGTACGATAAACGCTGCGGTGCGCCCCTTTACAGGATCAAACCGACCAGGAATTCGTGTGAGTCGATGCGCAGAAAAGGAAGGCGTTACATTGTCTAATTTTTTGGACAGAGCCTGAATTGATCTTGGGCACTGGAAGTATGCCCCAGTCCAGCGGGTGTTACGGCTTCATAACGGGATCTGTACCTATGCAAGCACCGGGGATGATAGAATTTTCCGCTGCCTACGACATAAGATCGATTCGAGGGTATCCGACCGTCATGCAGAACTTCCGCCATATTGCCGAATACCCATGTCGAGTCTCGAGATCTCATATCGCCCTCTGCTATGTCCTCATCGCAATCCTCCTGGGTGCATCGATTCCACTACGTGCCGCGGCGGCGACACATGACCGGCAAAGCCCTGTTGGGGACATTGCCGCGCTCGCCGGCAATTCAAGAATGCTGACCGTTGTCGGAGGCCCGTTTATCATGGGCACCACCCACACAAACCATGAACGGTTCAGCCTCGATCATCAGTATGACGACACAGAGCAACCACAGCGCCGCATTTGGCTCGATCAGTACGAAATCGATCGGGATGAGGTCAGTCTGGGAGAGTACCTGCTGTGGTTACGGCAACAACATCATCCGCTCCCCGAGGAGATGCGGAAACTGATCGATCATGTCACGACGATCCATGCCATGACCCCCGAAATATTGGCGCGTTGGCCGGCACTCTACGTCACCTGGTCTGAAGCCTCGGATTTTTGCCGCACACAAGGGAAACGGTTGCCGACAGAAGCCGAATGGGAAAAAGCGGCTCGCGGAGACAGCGGCAATCTGTTTCCTTGGGGGCAGAGACCTCCTACGCCTGCGCTCGCGATGTTCGGACAATATCACGTTCATGAGATCCCTATCGTAGCGTCCGTTGACAGCGGCGAGGATGGGCGAAGCCCCTATGGTCTGCATCACATGGCCGGGAACGCGGCTGAGTGGGTCGAAGACTGGTTTGGAATCGACTACTACGCGATTATGCCGGATCGCAACCCCCGTGGGCCTGCCAACGGCCGATATAAGGCAGTGCGCGGAGGATCGTGGAAAAGCGCGCCGGCCATGTTACGAACGGCCACCAGAGGCGGGGCATCGCCGGATCAGCGCGCGGCAACCATCGGTTTTCGCTGCGCGCGGTCCACGCGCTAGCAGGTTGCGGAAAGTTATGTTGCGGGCTGAGGTCGAGGCCAAGGTCGAGCGCTGACGGACTTTTTCAGCACCCGCTCGCGCATGAGGACTCGGATGATCCGGACCTACCTGCTGATTGCAACGCTCTACCCTCCGATCGACAACAGTCTCGTCGCGTTATCCGGTCGCATGAATATCGTGGGAGGCACATTCCCTCGGCCGAAACGAAGGTCGCGGGATACGGATCACAGTGCCTCTCCCGGCAGAAGAACGAGTGATGCAGACGATCACGACAATGCTGGAGACTTATCAGCCGGGACGAGATCAGAATGCGATCAGGCCTCCCACGCCGAAACCGGAATAGCCTCTGACAGCACCACGATAACAGTCCCTATTACGCCATGCCATTTAGCAACGGTGCGGAGCGCCGTCCGCTACTGAGGTCAAACGGCTGGCAATTCCCGGCCACTGCAAGACGCACGGCAGAGACAAGGCGAAACTGGAGCTCGGCTGCGAATAGGTTCTGGATGTGTCCCTCACGATCCGTCATCTGTGTCGCCCAACACAGGTGTTCAAGAAGACCGCGCGGCAAGGCCGCAACAAGCATGTCAGTGAAGGGTTCCTTCTTGCGAAGGGGTGGGTCATATGGAGGCCGGCCTAACCACCCGCACCTCCGCCAGCACTATTCAGTCAGCGCAATAGGTTTGCCGATCATCAACTCGACAGATGAAGCGTGAGATTATTTCGATGGGACATCGTGTTACACGATGAATGCGAGGACGTGACCGGGATTTCCCGTGTGGCGTCTTTCTACTGCGTTAGGCAACTGATTACTTCACCTTGGAGAAATCGGCGACGATTCTCGCCTCACTTCCGTCCTGAAGGTTCACGATGAAAACGGACGCCGCAGAGGGGTCAAACGTTTCATAGGCAAACAGTGCGGTAAAACGCGAGCGGTAGGCCGGCCCGTTTCCCTCATTCTTTCTGCCCCGCTCGGCTTTTCCAGTATCGATGGGCTTGGTTCTCTTTGAGCCCTGCTGCAACTCGATCATAGCTCCCTCCGCAAAGTACTCATCGTCGCCGCACAGCTGAACCTCAATCTCCATGTTGGACATATCCACAACTTTCTTGATGAACTCGTCAGGCATGCGAACATCCGTCTTTCTCTTCTTGGATTCCGCTGCCTCCTGTCGGCCAAAAGCTTCAAGTCGGTACCATTTGGTTCTGAGAATTGCGCTGGCTCCACAGGGATCCTTCTCCGGATCGGCCCCCACGCGTGTCGCCCTGGAGGCTTGCTGGAGAACCTTCTTGACGTCTTCCGGCGTGTTGGCCTTTTCCATCGGTGCCCGCCCGGCTTCCAAAGCCTGCTGCGCTTCTTCTGGTGAAAGCTTCACATCGATCGCCGAGGCAGGCTGGAGTCCGGCAACCGTCAACAGCCCCGCGAGCGCACAGGTAGCGACACCGACGACTTGCACCGCTGATGTCTGGCATCGCGCCCTCATAGTTCCTTCCGTCATCAGAACGACATATGATGGGGCGGCATTGTACGGAAGCCCCTAGCCCTTTGCAATCAGCCTGAGAAACGTGCCCAACTGGCGTAGGGTTTGGCGGCATAGAGTTCATCGAGATCGACCGGCACTCTTACACCAATTCGCATGAGCAACTGAGAGACCAGGCGGAGCGGCAAGCCGACGACTGTCGTGAAATCCCCTTCAATGGAACTGACCAAGTCTCCGCCTCTTCCCTGGACGGAGTAAGCACCGGCTTTGCCAAGACTTTCTTTTGTCGCGAGATACCGTTCATGCATTCGTTCACCGAACGGCTTCATCCGAACGACGGCTGTAGAAAGAGCGACGATGTCGATCGCACGCTCGGAACACACGAGTGCGACAGCTGTGTGTACGCGATGATCGCGCCCGGCCAGACGCTGTAGCATTGTACGGGCATCCGCCAGATCAGCCGGTTTCCCGAGGACGTCATGATCCAGCTCAATCACGGTGTCGCTCCCCAGCACGATTGCCTCAGACTCTTGCCTCGCGACCGACCAGGCCTTGCCCTGCGCGAAGGACTGGACCTGATCAATCGCTGGAAGGCCGGTCACCAGCCTTTCTTTGAACGATGGATGTTTGACGTCGAATCGAATGCCCAACAAGGCGAGTAACTCACGACGGCGCGGAGAAGTGGAAGCCAGAATGAGTGACATCTACAATGTCGGAACGGATCTGGTGGAGAGAAGAGGTTCGGGGAGTATCTGATCGGACACTCCGGTGAAACTCGCGCAGTGCACGGAATAGGCAGCAAGCACCTGTTCCAGATCTGCGACCGAAGAGACCCGGAACATATCGGCTCGAAGAGAGGCGGCATGAGGAAATCCTTTGCAGTACCACCCAAGATGTTTACGCATCCGCCTGAACTGTGCGCCTCCACAAGCCAATTCGAACCGTCGAGCATGATCAAGCAGTATTTCGAAGCGAACATCGAGCGGCGGCGCCCACGGTTCGAGGCCGTCTTCAGGCCGATGCTGCTGCAGAACAAGTCGCACCTCCTCTTTCTGCCGGAAGAACCAGGGAGCGCCGAGTGCGGCTCTGCCGACCAAGACGCCATCGACGCCGGTATCCCGCACACGACGGACCACGTCATGATAACTGTGCACATCCCCATTGCCGAACAGCAAAGTCCCGCTTCCCCGCGCGATCTCAGCCGCTCGGGCGATAGCCTTCCAATCCGCCTCCCCTCGATACATTTGCTGCAGAGTGCGGCCATGCAAGGAAATGACCGCCGGCTGCTCCATGAGAAGCTGTTCGATCCATTGATCGACGACCACAACATCGTAGCCGAGGCGTGTTTTCACGGACAGAGGAATCGTGTTTCGGGCGAGTGGGCGGATGTCCTCCCGCCGCTCATTCATCCGCTGGATCGCCGCTATTCTGCCGGGCTTGAGTCCTGCTTCTTCAAGGGTTTGACCGGCCGCCCAATCAGCGATTCCCTGCCGAGCGGCCCGCATAACAGCCTGGGCCACATTCGGTGTTCGGATCAGACCCGCGCCCGATCCTGACGAAGCCACACTGCGCGAGGGGCAACCCATGTTGATATCCAACCCGTCAAACCCCAACTCACACACGGCATGAGCAGCCTGATAGAACAGATCCGGCTCTTTCCCGTAAAGCTGCGCGACAATCGGCCTTTCAAGCTCATGATAGATGAGGGAGTCCAGCAGAAATTCCGGTCCCCTGCAGACATCATGGACATGTGTGAACTCCGTAAAGGAAACATCCGGCTTTCCGTGTATCGCGACGGTGTGTCGAAATGTGGCGTCAGTGACCCCGTCCATGGGCGCCATCCCGATGACGGGTCTGGTGAGTGACTGCCAAAAACTCATCGCGCTCGTTCCATCTCCATCACAGGTTCCACCATCTCGCTCGCTTGAGTATACGCCTGGCGCAAGATGTCGCACTCTCTTTGTGCGCAAACCCTTGCCTCCGGCGCACGCTCCGTTACAAATTCTACAAACTGTTCGATTTTGAGAAGGAAGAAATCGTATGAATGTGTGAGCGGCCTTGGCGACCGAAACCAGAAGGCCACAAATTCTGACAGACAGATGCTACGCTCCGCTAAAATACGGCAGGTTTGCGGAAACATCTCTGCGAGGTCTCCACCCCAATGGAGAATCTCGTGTGGCAGATACACTGTTTGGTAACGAGTTATACCGGTTGCATCGACAGCCGCTTCCTGCCACTCCGGTCCTGCAATGGGCGCTCGTCCTGAAACGATTTGTGCATAGCGCGCATAGTCGTCCCGTAACTGCTCCCGACCTGAGCGGTGCACCGATTCTTGGGCGGGGACAGGATGAGCCGTCGGCTCCATCGACTGTTCTACAGCCGCTTCTTTGGCCTTCCTCAGCCGAATGAGGGGGGAGAATCGCCGAACGGCCTCTGCATATTCTTCCACAATCGTCTCAATCGGTTTGGTGTCCACTTCAAGCGCGACCGCCCGGAGACTGACGAGGTTGGGATGGGCCAAGGTCTGTTCGAGCATCGTGAAGAGCATTGACGGAATCGGAGCGGCATGGGCGTCGATCCATTCAGGAAGCCCTTCTCCCCTCTTTGGCGCATCAACCGACTCATGGTAGGCCAGCCCCGCTATATGAATTTCGACGACTCGCTCCAGCGGAAATTCGTCGAGGAATTCCTCGACAAATCGCTCGAGCGACATCCGTCGGTACGCGCCGGTATACCGATAGACCGTCCAGAGGTGCCCGATGTCCAGCACAAGACCGCAGGGTGTCAACGCCGTGACAAGCCGGAAAAACTGAGAGATCGATATTGTGCCGGCGAAAAAGTAGGTGAGCGGCGGCATCTCTAAGAGGAACAGGGGTACCGATCCATCTGCCCGACGACTATGCCGATCCATCACTTGCTGAATCACCGTGATATTTTCCGCTACCACCTCGGCGCTCAGTTGCGTATACAGCGGTGCGAGATAGGTGCCGAACGAGTATCCCGCCATTTGCTTCGTCGCACACTCATGGTTGAGCCAGAGACTCTGCAGGCAGTTGAGCTGGGTAACCGCCTCGTCGACGTCCTGCTGAAAGATCGGGGACGATTGAACGCCCGGCTGAGTGACCCAAAGGCCTTCTCCATGGTACCCCAGCGGTATATTTTGGACAGCCTGTTGGACCGACCTCAGTGCGGTCCCCGTCGCTTTAAAAATCTCCAGATAAGCAGGCGTGTATCCCTGCTCACGGAGTTTGTTCACCAGTTCGAATAGATCAGGAGAATAGACGTCGACTGACAACCCTATTCCCAGTGGTGGAATGCTCTTGAGGCGGTGCTGAAAATTCTGTTGAACGAAACCGGAACCAACCATTGATCTCCCCTTGTGCTGTACGTATATTTGGCCTAGTCTATTCGCCGAACCCTTTGTTTGACAAGGGAAGCCCCGGTCACGGGCCAGGGAGCCCCGTCTGCTATACTTGGCTTACGTCGCCGGGGTGGAATCCTCACGAATCGTGCCTGTGCGAATCGAGAAGGCTCCTAGCCCATGGGGAATGCTGGCGACAAACCCTTCAAGTCCGCACATCTCGTTCGCACGATGGTTGCCCATATGATGATTCCAGGGGTTGTGCAGGTTCCAGGGGATGTCTCCGTCAGTGAGGCGGCAATGTTGCTCGAGCAAGAGCAGACGCCTTGCCTGCTCGTCAAAGATACCGAAACGCAGTTCGGCCTCATGACGCCGACCGACATTGTGAAGAAGGTCGTGGCTCAGGGACTCGAACCGCACGACATTGAAGTCCGGATGATCATGACACGCCCGGTGCAATTCATCGAGTACGACGCCGCCTTGACAGAGGCCTCGACGCTCATGATGGAAACAGGGGCCTCGCTCTTAATTGTCACCAAACAGAACCAACCGGTTGGGGTACTTAGCGCCCAAGACCTGATGCTTAACCCGCCGAGACGTCGCGCGAGAATCCCCGTTGTAGTGAGTGTGGTCGGGCGAGCCCCTTCGCACGAGCTCAACTTTAACGCCATGATTACCCAGTTGAGTCACGTCGGAGCCTTGGTCGAATCGACCGTGAAGATCCAGACGGGAGCGAACGTGCTTCTGGCATTCTCCATTCCTGGTCAAAATACCCCTCTGACCCTTCGTGGAACTGTCCTGACCATCGGGGTTCCTGAGGGAGAGACCGGTGAGCCGACAGGCACAGTCCGCACCTGGCATGTCGATGCTCAGTTCACTGATCTCTCATCGACCGATCTTGCTCGGATCAGAGCCTGGGCGCTCCAGACAATGCCTCCTTCGTCCGATCGCCCCTGAGTTCATGCCTGTAATCCGTTCTTTTGACCAAAAGGCGTTCAACTGATAGAATTTTTTCTCGCTCCAGAATAATCTATAAACCCCGCACGGTAAACTCGATGAAGACTTCCCAGACCCGTTCGCGTCCCCTCCCCTCGAATGAGGAGTTGCTCAGCCAAATTCGCCTTTTGCTTGAAAGTCCGGATGACGACCTGCAAGCCGCGATTATGAAGGAACTGCTGGCCGGGACACTTCGGCTCCACGATTCTCATTTGGACGTCCTGGATCTCAAGATCGTGAACCGCGCCGTAAAAGAATTGCGCCATGCCTTCCGCGTCTTTCATGATTATCGTGATCGATGCAAGATCAGCATTTTTGGTTCGGCCCGCACTGCCCCGGATGATCCCAACTATCAGATGGCCTTCCAGTTCTCCCGCCGGATCGTCAAAGAAGGATTCATGGTCATTACCGGAGGCGCCGACGGAATCATGCGCGCATGCCAGGAGGGCGCCGGGCGCGAGAACAGTTTCGGGGTCAATATTATGCTGCCTTTCGAACAAGGCCCGAATGCCACGATCGCCGATGACCCCAAGCTCGTCACATTCAAGTACTTCTTCACCCGCAAACTCGTCTTTCAGAAAGAGGCCAACGCCATTGCTTTGTTCCCCGGAGGCTTCGGCACGCATGATGAAGGCTTTGAAATTCTGACCCTCGCCCAAACGGGGAAAAGCGATCCCCAACCGATCGTATGTCTTGCGGCTCCCGGTTGCGACTATTGGGACGACTGGTATGCCTTTGTCATGCGTCAACTCTTGTCCCGTCAACTGATCAACCCTGAAGATCTGAGCCTGTTGAAAATTACCACGTCAGTGGACGAGGCGGTCGATGAGATTAGGGGGTTTTACCAACGATTTCACTCCATCCGGTATGTGGGCCGGCTCCTGGTCATGCGGCTGAAGACGAGTATTTCGCCGGAACAGGTGGCCGGTCTTCATGAGACGTTCGGTGATTTGTTAACCGAAGGCACCTTCGAATTACGCGGGCCTCTCCCCGAGGAACTCGACGAGCCGGATCTGAAGGACTTGCCTCGGTTGGCCTTTGCCTCCAACCGCCGGAGCGCAGGCCGGCTGCGTCAACTCATAGACCATCTCAACAGGCTCTGATCGCTTCTCGCAAAGACGCTTTAGTCTTGGAGTAGCGTCATGGTATGCTCGGCCACGATGGCCGGCTCCCGCACACAGAACCCTTTCTCTAAGCCTCCCAATGTCGTGCTTTATCACGCCGAATGTGCTGACGGTTTCGGTGCGGCCTGGGCGATCTGGAATCGATATCCATCGGCTAAATTCGTTCCCGTCAAACACGGAAATCCTCCTCCCGGAGGGCTAGAGGACCAACGGGTCGTTATCGTGGATTTCAGCTATCCTCGCGAGATGTTGGAAACCATGGCCGCTCAAACGGAGGCACTACTCGTGCTGGATCATCACATCACCGCGGAAAAAGCCCTGGCCGGCCTCCCCTATGCTTACTTCGACATGAAAAAGTCCGGAGCGGTCCTTGCCTGGGAATGGGCGCACGATCGGCCGGCTCCATGGCTTCTCGACTATATTCAAGACAAAGACCTTTGGACTTGGACACTCCCCTCCAGTCGAGAGATTAATGCGGCCATTGCTTCATATCCGTTCGACTATCAGCTTTGGAACCGATTCAAACAGAAGGAGTTGGAACAAGAAGGCCAGGCCATCTTGCGTTACGAAGGCGAGCTCGTGAGCAAACTTGCGTCGCAAGCGATGTTGGTCGATTTTCATGGCGCCGTCGTGCCGTCAGTCCAAAGTGCGATCTTGACGAGTCAGATCGGGGAACGTCTTTCCGTGGACTATCCATTCTGTGTAATTTGGCACGATCGCGATGGGCGCCGCTACTACAGCATGCGCTCCCGGGAGGATGGGACCGACGTGGGGGCGATCGCTGCGACGTTCGGCGGTGGAGGCCATACGCATGCTGCGGGGTTTTCAATCTCCCTAGAGCCTGACGGCTCCTTGCCGGATAACCCGGCACTTCCTCGACCGGTTATCGACCGTCGCCGTTCTCCCTCCCAATGAGGGTGCCATGATCCCACTGCATGACGACAACCCGACCCAGCTGACGCCGGTGGTCACGATCGTCACTATTCTGGCCTGCACCCTCGTCTTTTTCTACCAAGCAAGCCTTCCAGCCGATTCCGGGGACACGTTCGTCTTTCAGTACGGGGCCATCCCGGCCCTCGTGTTCGGGGAAGCCGAACCTCCTGAGATGGGTGTAGTCGTTCCTGCCTACGCCACGTTAATCACAAGCATGTTTCTCCACGGCAGCTGGATGCATCTCATCGGGAACATGTTGTATCTCTGGATCTTCGGAGACAACATCGAGGACGTCATGGGGCATGCGAAATACGTCGCGTTCTATCTCACATGCGGAATACTGGCGGCTTTGAGCCACGCCCTGACCGATCCATCCTCGTCTATTCCTATGGTAGGAGCAAGCGGTGCTATTTCTGGCATCTTAGGCGCCTATGTGTTGTTGTTTCCACGAGCCCGAGTGCTGGTGATCATGCCAGGCCTTGGCACAACGAGGGTGCCAGCGGGTTTCGTGCTCGGCCTGTGGTTCGTGCTGCAATTATTGAGCGGGGGTATGAGCGTCGGCAGTATAGGTGGGGGCATTGTATTTTTTGCTCATATCGGCGGGTTCGTCGCTGGGATGGCGCTGATTGGTTTATTCAAACGCCCAGACATACCCTTCTTCGCACCGAGCCGGAAGGACCGATGGGGAGGCTAGAAGAGGACCGTGGTTTGGTGTCTCTGGTTCTTCCGGTTAGTCTGGTTCAGACACACAAACCAAATCAACCATACGGTCTTCATGAATCAAGCAATTCACGCACTTTTTCCAGCAAGCCGGCCTGTCGATACGGACGTCTCAGGAAATACCGGAGGTTGAGGCGATGAGATGCCATCGCCTCGTCGTTATACCCAGAGACAAAGAGCGGCTTCATCATGGGGTGTTGCTGTAGTAATCGCCGGGCTAGATCACGCCCACCGATCTCCGGCATCATGAGATCGCTCACGGCTACCTGTATCGTCCCAGAATGTTCCTGCGCGAGCAACAATGCTTCAACGGGCGAGTGTGCTTCCAAGACTTGGTAGCGATGTCGCACCAGTGTGGAGAGTGCAAGCTTGCGATCGATTTCATTCGGTTCCACCAGTAGAACCGTTTCCTGACCTTTGGCTAAAACATGTGGCTGGATTGATGGAGTGTGCGGCCGGCCTTGCCGTGCAAGGGGAAGTGCGATCCGTACGACCGTCCCTTCGCCGGGCCGGCTGACAACGTCGACCTGACCGGCACTTCGTTTCACTATACCGTAGACCGCAGTAAGTCCGAGACCCACATTCATCTCTTTTGTAGAAAAGAAGGGCTCGAACATATGCACCTGAGTGTCTAGGCTCATGCCGCTTCCTGTATCGCTCACTTGAATCAGCACTTTGGACAGATGCCCTCTCTCATTGGCCGGTCCGCCCTCATGCCCAGGGAACGCTGTCTTCGCTTCTATTTGGAGCCGGCCACCATCTGGCATGGCGTCCCGTGCATTCACCGCAAGGTGAAGAAGGACCTGTTCGAGCCCTTCACGATCGATTTCGACATCCATCGGCGCATCTTCGATGATCATGCTTAGATTGATGGATGCGGGTAGCAGTCCTCTTATAACTCCACGAACCTCTTCCAGCACGATTTTGACCGAGAGCACTTGTCTCATGTGGCCGTCGTGGAGACCCAACTCAGTCAATTGAGCGGTCATGACTGCGGCCTTTCCTCCGCTTCGAAATATCTCATCGATCGGCATATAGAGTGGGTCGTCAGGCTTGAGGCGAGACAGGACTATGCCCGTCTGCTTTCCGATCACCGTGACAAGATGGCTCAGTTCGTTGGCGATCCCGCCGGCAATTCGACCGACCGCTTCCATCTTCTGTGCCTCATGCAATTGCCTCTCGATGCCCTCTCGTTCTTTTTTCTCCTGCCGAACATGTTCATTCACCCGCGAGAGATCGTTCTTCAGACCCTTGATACGGGCCTCCAGCTCGTTGCGTGACGATTGCAAGGTTCGTTCAGTCTCTTTCAGCGCCTCGATATTCCCTAACAATAGTGTTTTCTGTTGCCGTTCGGTCCCGATCGTTTGCAACGCGAGCCCGTAGAACGTCGCCATTACCAACAAAACCGGGACTCCCAACAGATGCCCGGGTGACAAAGAGCCTGTTTGTATAATCCCTTGGTAGAGGATGACGCCATAACCGGCACAGAGCAACAGAGATAAACCAACGACATGGGGTAGCCGACGCACTGAAGCGGCAATGAGCATGAGGATGAAATAGGAAAGATACAGTTCCGACCTGGCATTACCTGAAAGATACATTGTTCCGGTCACAAGCACCGTGTCGATCCCAATCACGGTCCCGCTGAACCACGCGGCCTGCAGAATCGAAGTCGGCACATACCATAGACCGATGACCATCGCCACCAACCCACAGACTATCGCCACGCTCGTCGGGCGACCTGCAATCGGCTCCGCTCCGAACAATAGCTGATAGGCCAGCATGACACCGACCAAGGACTGAAGAACAACATAGCGCGGGCGAGAAATCGTACTGTCGTGACATGTCTCCGCCGAAGATTCCTCGACATGATTCTCGGAGGGGACGGCAAGACTGCTCATGTGTATGATCTCCAATTCGGACGACCAAAGACTGGCAGGGTGCTGAAAACGCCCACCGGCATACAAAAACTGTTACTTGGTTTGCCTGGTCCTTGCGGTTGAACGAATCTGCCTTCTGAAGCAGATCATCCGAGCTAAGAAAACAACTCAATTGAACCGGATAGACACTATCTGTCCCGAACATGCACGCGATCGAAGGTGTACTCCGTCGAAGTGGTTTATCCGCAGCCCGCTGGAAATAGAGCAAGTCTTGTACCGATTCTCTAATTTCGGAGGAACCATGTTTTTCCCATAACCTATGCTTCGAGGAAATGCACCGTTTGATCCATCGCCCTGCGACCAGTCACAAAATGGAACGAATCGGAAAGGTCAAAACCGGTTCGCAAATAGGAAGCTGGTCGGATAATGCGACGGGAAGACTGTTTCACTCTGCCCGCAGCATCCCGTCGGTTGACGCCGGATGGGAACTACACAGATGAATGGAGGAGGTTATACGGACAGGTTGGGGTCGTTTCCCAGGCCTTCACGAAATTGCCTCGCATGTGTGAGGGCGAGACCGACCGTCTCTCCGAGGAACGTAACATGTCCCATCTTGCGACGAGGGCGAATTGTGCGCTTGCCGTAGAGATGGAGTACCGCGCCAGGAATATCGAGCAGGGTTCGACAGTCCTCGCCCTTCATAAGCATCTCGGCATCATCTCCAATGAGATTCACCATAACGGCGGAGCTCAGTAGACGCACGTGGCCGAGGGGCATCCCGCAGATGGCGCGAACCTGTTGCTCAAACTGGGACACGCTGCAGGCGTCGAGGGTGAAGTGACCTGAGTTATGAGGTCGCGGAGCAATCTCATTGATGAGAAGCTCCCCTCCGGGCAGCTGAAACAATTCGAGACAAAAGACCCCGACTCCTCCCAGGCGATCAACTATTTGACGCCCGAGAGTGGCCGCTTGTTCCGCGACAGCTAAAGATCCCGAGGCCGGTATAATGGTGGTTCGAAGAATCCCCTTTTCATGTTCATTCTCAGCCAGGGGATATGTGCAACTCTGTCCATCAACTCCACGGACCACAAGTATGGAAAGTTCCCGTTCAAACGGCACCATGGACTCTACGATCCATCGCATCCCGGAACGAACGGATTCCGATAATGCCCGTTGAACGGCCGGGAGATCGGATTCTCGGAGGATTCTCCACTGCCCCTTGCCGTCATACCCGGCCGTTGCCGTCTTGCAGAGAGCGGGATAACCGACCTGTCGGACGCTTGCGGCCAATTGTTCTGGAGCGGCCAGTCCTGCAAAGGACGGGACGGGAAAGCCGTTGGAGGCCAGGAAGCCTTTTTGTTCGAGGCGATCCTGAATGATGGTCAGGACGCCGCTCGACGGGCGAACCGGTCTCTTCTGCTCCAACGCTCGACAGAGCTCTGCAGGGATATTTTCCCATTCATATGTCACGACACCGACAAGGTCGGCGAAGCGCGCACGAACGTGCTGGTCTGTAAATGGAACGGGAAAGCTGTGCGTCGCGATACGATGAGCCGGCGCGTCCGGATCTGGATCCCAGACGGCAACGTGATATCCGAGACGGCATGCCGCCATGGTAAACATGGCGCCCAATTGTCCGCCACCTAGGACACCCAGGACGGATCCCGGTGCAATGACACCTGCCTTCACAGCCTACGACTCGGACGACCGAGACCTTTCATACCGGTCATTGTACCCTTCGCTTCAGGAGACCGAAGTACCCTGTCCGTTTGTGACCGCCGGAAGAATTTTACGCGATTCGCAATTTCCGGATATCGACCCGACAGAATTTGTGCCGCAAGCAACCCGGCATTTTCCGCCCCTCCGATGGCCACCGTAGCGACGGGAATCCCTCTTGGCATCTGCACGATGGAGAGGAGCGAGTCGAGTCCCCGAAGATTCTCTGTTGGAATTGGAACCCCGATGACCGGGAGATGCGTCTTCGCCGCCAGCATTCCGGGAAGGTGGGCAGCACCGCCGGCGCCTGCAATAATGACTTCGATCCCCCGCCCAGGAGCTTGTTCGGCATAGGCGAACAAACGATCCGGAGTGCGGTGTGCGGAAACGACTATCAATTCATACGGGATCCCTAGATCCGTCAAAATCCCAGCAGCCTTTTCTAAGACGGGGAAATCGGATTTGCTTCCTCCCAACACTCCGACCAAGGGATGCGGACGATCCGCTTTTCGCAATCGCGATCGAGGCTCTTTACTGAAACGAGACATATGTGCGTAGCCCCCTCTCCCGCAACTCCGCGGCTCATGGCCCTCACCGGGATCTCACCTTAAGCGATTCCCTGACTGGTGGTCAAGCTCGCCCTCTCTGACCAGCAATCCGTGGCACCTGAAAAGTCCGGAGGAAAAGCGGCCGATAGCCTGTGTCTATTCTTTTACTCATTATCCATCAGAGTCTTCATCGCTAAGGGCTTCTGAGCCGTGCTGTGGGCACCCAGCAGTTAGGCGACGCCGAGGAAATTGCGAATGCCTATCAGCGGCCGTCGTCTGTGATCGCGAGGACCCTTACTATCGAGAAATTCTGTCGCAAGGTGACGGGGCTTCCCCTTCCATCCTGCAGGGATGCAGAGTGAACGTGAGGGAATAACTCCCCGCCATGACACGCGCGCCTGTGTAACGGGGCCAGGAACGAGAAGATGTAATTGGTGCCGAAGGCGGGACTTGAACCCGCACGGCTTGCGCCACACGCCCCTCAAACGTGCGTGTCTGCCATTTCACCACTTCGGCACTGGTAGGAGATCGACCGCTTCACTACTGCACTCTCTCGTCCTGTACCTCCGAGTCGTACTCGCAACACACGTCGGATTTTCAGTTGCTGTTGCCCTGTTGCAAGACTTTGTGAATCTCCTGCAACTTGGCCTCTGTAACCACACAATCGTGTGGCTGCGTAATCACGCTTCACGAACGACGAGTGGCGGTCCGAGGGAAGGGCATTATAGAAGTGGACCAAAATCCTTGTCAATCAATAGGCGGTCCGGTAGAATCTGGCGGCCCATATTCATCGGATTCTCCAACGTTGTGCAGATTCACCACATCCTCAGTCCCACGCTTGATGATGTCCCTGAGCGACGAGTCCAAGGGTCCATCGCTGCACTATTCGACGTCGACAATACGCTGCTGCCGGGAGAGGCCAGCGAAGTACGATTCTTCAAGTTTCTGTGGCAGCGGGGCCTGGTGGGATGGGAAGAGTTGATCCGGAGCGCAGCCTGGCTGGCATGGCATGTGCCACCGTTGTCGCTGCATCCGCTGCGAGAACGAAAAGTGTATCTGGAAGGCAAGTATCCCTCACATATCGAATCATGCGCTCAAGAATTCTGCCGGGACGAAATGATCGGCAAGGTGTCGTCTCAAGGGCGCGCGAGACTCGAGGACCATCGACAGGCCGGTCATCAGTTGATTCTTGTGACTGGCGCTCCTGATTTTTTGATCGAACCCCTTGCGGCGTTCTTGAATGTGCCTACAGTCTTCGCGGCGAGGCTAGAACATCGGGACTCCGTCTATACCGGTGCATTGGTCCCTCCCCTACCCTACGGTAGAGGCAAACGTGAGCTGATCCTCTTCCATGCTCGGGAGATGGGTCTTGATTTAGCCGCCTCTTACGCGTATGGCGACAGCCCGGGCGATCTCGACCTTCTTGAACTCGTAGGGCATCCGCTTGTGGTCAATCCGATCCGAGGTATGGCCAGAACGGCGCGCCGCCTCGGTTGGCCAATCGCGACCTGGAAGTGAACAAGATTGCATGAAGTCATCAAGTCGAACGGTCCTCAAGCCTGAATGTCTTCAAGTCATCAGGCCTCGGATTTTCGACCTTCAGACTTTATGACTTTTTGACATGAGCATGAAGATGCGAGTTACCGAGATCTTCCATAGCATTCAAGGTGAGTCGAGCTATGTCGGACAGCTCTGTGTGTTTGTTCGACTGACCGGATGCCCTCTTCGTTGTACCTGGTGTGATACCGACTATGCATTTTACGGAGGGCAGGAGTGCTCGATCGAGGAAGCGCTTACTCAAGTGCAATCCTACGGATGCCGCCTCGTAGAGGTCACCGGAGGAGAACCGCTTGCCCAACCCGAGAGTCTTCCATTCATGACCAGGCTCTGCGATGCCGGCTATACGGTCCTCCTTGAGACCAGCGGCGCAGTTGATATCGAGCCCGTCGATCCGCGGGTGCATGTCATCCTGGATGTGAAATGCCCTGGGAGTGGCATGACAGAGCGGATGCACTGGCCGAATCTTTCGCGGCTGGAAGCCAAGGACGAGGCGAAGTTTGTCTTAGCTGATCGAGTCGATTACGACTGGGCCCGAGAGATACTCGCCAGGTATGACTTAGCGGGGCGTTGTTCAGTGCTCTTCAGTCCGGTTTTTGGCGCGCTCGACGTGCGTCAACTGGCAGAGTGGATCCTTGTCGATCGGCTGCCAGTACGTTTTCAATTGCAGTTGCACAAGTATATATGGGCACCGGACATGCGAGGGGTGTGAGTTCGTATTTTCATCCTCAATAATCGATCCTTCATTTGAGCTGAGTGTTAAGAATCGGTGGTCGCTGGCTAGAAGAAGGAGATGTGAATGAAGATCATGCAAATCACGGTTCAGGTCGGGCGAGCGGAGGATGCTCCCGGGGAGATGGTGGTACTGACACATTGTGAAGGAGAGGCATTGTCCAAACAGGATGCAGCCCCGATCGATCGAACCCTGAAGGGTGCATTGACCAAGCTTGTGCAATCCAAGGAATTCGAAGGCAAGGCAAACGAAGTGTTGCTGTATCACACACAAGGCACGGTACCTGCGCAACGACTGGTGTTGGCCGGCTTAGGCAAGAGAAAGGAGGTCACGCTTGAAACGATCCGGCAAGCCATGGGCTCAGCTGCAAAGCGAGCCCGTCAGGCGAAAGTCGGATCCTATACCGTCACGCTCCCGACCATAACGCCCCAAGGAACGTCATCGATGGAAGTGGCGCAAGCGATGGTTGAAGGGGCGATCCTGGGCAGTTATCAATTCACCGTCTATCGGAGCGAGGCCGCTTCAGGACAGGACGTCGCAGGAATGAAGATTCTCATCCCGCAGAAGCGTCAGTTGCGGCAAGTCACTGAAGGGATCCGGCGCGGTGTCGCTACGGCAGAGGCGACCGTCTTTGTCCGGGATCTCTGTAATCATCCCTCGAATGTTCTCACCCCCACCAGGGTGGCCGAGGAGGCGAAGACTCTCGCCAAAGCTGAGGGGATTGCCGTCAAGATTCTCGAACAGAAAGAAATCGAGCGATTGGGGATGGGGGCGTTGCTCGGCGTGGCGAGGGGAAGCCAGGAGCCGCCCAAGTTCATCGTTCTTGAATATAACGGCTCTCGGAAAAAGGACGAGCGACCGGTCGTACTCGTCGGGAAAACGATCACATTCGATACAGGAGGAATTTCGCTGAAGCCTGCAGAAAATATGGAACACATGAAAGCCGATATGACGGGGGGAGCTGAAGTTCTCGCCTCGATTCGAGCGGCGGCCAGGTTGAAGCTTCCTCTGCGCCTCATCAGTATTCTACCCGTGGCGGAAAACATGCCGGGCGGGCGGGCGATGAAGCCGGGTGACATCGTGACGACGCTGTCGGGGAAAACAGTCGAAGTGCAGAATACAGATGCAGAAGGTCGGCTCATCCTGGCCGACGGCCTTGCCTATGCGATGCGCTATGAGCCGGCCGCCTTGATCGACATTGCAACGCTCACGGGAGCTTGTGTGGTGGCACTTGGCCAATTTGCGATCGGCATGTTCGGTACCGACCGGACGCTCAAAGAGCAGGTGAAGAGATCCGGGCAGAAGACCGGTGAGCGAGTCTGGGAAATGCCTTTGTGGGAGGAATATTTCGAACAGCTCAAGAGCGACGTCGCCGATATGCGCAACATCGGAGGCCGTGGAGGTGGAATGATTACTGCCGCTCTCTTTCTCAGCAAGTTCGTAGGTGATTGCCCATGGGTACACCTCGATATTGCCAGTACGGATTGGAGCGAGCGTGAACGGGCCTACGTTCCCAAGGGCCCGACTGCGATCGGGACCAGGTTACTGGTACAGTACCTCATTGATCGGAGCCTCTAACAGTGGAACGACATCCCATGACTTCGCGCGAACAGATCGGGCAACTTTTCATGGTTGGATTTCTCGGCACGACGGTGACACCCGATCTAGCCTCTTTCATCAAGAAGTATAAGCCGGGAGGTGTCATTCTCTTCTCGAGAAACCTGGAGTCCGTCGAGCAAATCGTTGCCCTGACCAACGACCTGCAAGCCTGCAGTCCTCACTCGCCGCTATTGATCTCAATCGATCAGGAGGGTGGTCGGGTCTCCCGTCTTCCGAAGGATTTTACAATTTTCCCGCCCAGCGACGTGTTGGGCCGCTGTAACTCGAGCGAATTGGCCTACGCAGCCGCGGCCACTATCGCTAAAGAGTTGAGGGCCGTGGGTGTGAACATGAATATGGCGCCGGTGCTTGACGTGAACAGCAATCCGGACAACCCGGTTATCGGTGACCGCGCGTTCGGTACGACACCGGATGTGGTCTGTCAATTGGGGTTAGCGACGGCAGCGGGTCTGCAAGACAACAAGATCGCGGCCTGCGGAAAACACTTTCCCGGTCACGGCGATACGAATGCCGATTCCCACAAAGAGCTTCCGATGGTCGAGGCATCACGGGAGCGATTGGAGGCCGTCGAGTTTCCCCCTTTCCGTCGGGCTGTTGCACAGAACGTTGCGTCGTTGATGACCGCCCATGTCCTCTACCGAGCGCTCGACCCTGAACTGCCCGCTACGCTCTCACCGGCGATCATCACGAATTTCTTACGCCAGGAGCTGCGATACGACGGAGTGGTGTTGACCGATGATTTAGAAATGTGCGCGATCACGGATCACTATGGCACGGAAGACGCTGCGGTTCGTGCGATTCTGGCCGGATGCGACGTCCTGTTGATTTGTAAAGATCGAGATCGGGAGATCGCCGCCTTCCATGCCGTAGAACGGGCGATGGAAGCCGGAGCAATCGCTCCCGAACGGTTGGAGCTGTCAGTGGCTCGAATCGCCCGTCTCAAAGGCCGATTCGTTGCGCCCTATAAGCCGGTGACTGTCTCCGACGCGAAACTCGTTGCAGGGTGTCGAACCCATCGGGCGTTATTGCATTCGATCGAACGAATTCAGACGCGGCTGGCTCACCCGCAATATTCATGAGAAACCAGAATTAAACCTGACCCGCTCCCCTCTTGCGGATCGCACGCCGTTCCCCTAGAGTGCGCTCCATGATCCGCACATTTCAGGGTATAAATCCCACCATCCCCGCGTCCTGCTTTATTGAAGAAACGGGCGTCGTCATCGGCGATGTCATATTCGGCGAACACTGTAGCGTCTGGTTCCATGCCGTCGTTCGCGGGGACGTGCATTTTATCAGGATCGGTGAAAGAACTAACGTGCAGGATCTCTGTGTGCTCCATGTCACCCATGACACCCACCCACTGATCATCGGCAAGGAGGTGACCATCGGTCACGCCGCCATACTCCACGGATGTACAATCAATGATCGTGTGCTGATCGGGATGGGGGTGATAGTAATGGATGGAGCAGTGATCGGAGAGGACTCGGTGGTGGGAGCCGGTGCGCTGGTGGTGGAAGGCATGATCGTGCCGCCGAAGAGCGTAATCCTCGGATCGCCGGGTCGGGTTCGACGCCCGGTGTCAGAGGCCGAACTCGCATGGATTAAGGAGTCTGCGGCGAACTATGTGAGGTACGCCGGCCAGTACTTAGACAACTCGTCAAGAGTCAAGCCAGGTTTCCGAATTTAAGCCTTCAGCTGTCTTGCCGAGCCCCCTTTAACCCCTTGCCGACCTGAATAAAACAAATCGGGTCACCCACCAGTGCCGTCGGGTATGAGCATGCCCCGACAATATAGGAAACTCGATGCCGATGACACCACTCCGCAATCCAAAGAACTTCTTCGGTGGTGGTCGTGACGAGTCCAGGCCTCACGAGTTTTCCCATACAACGTGCAACCAACGCACGCACAATACGGCGCTCTGCGCCGAACTTCAGTGGGTCGAAGGTGAGTGGATGGCCTCGCCCGTACGACAGAGACGACAGATGCGGGAACCGCTCAGGGTCGTTCAACACGCTGGCCATCCAGAGATGATCGAATCGACCCTTCGCATTACTGGCATCCATCGCATGGAACATGAAGGGAATGGAGTGAAAGGCACGGTTGAGGGCGACGACTTCAGGTCTCCGGAGATTATAGGGTTCCACCGTCCGACCGAGCTCAACCGCCTCCATAATGAGAGGGGGCAGCTCTGCCACTCCGGCCCCGACGTAGAGGCTGCGGCCGCCCCGGCTCAGTTTCCGTTTCAACACCGCGGCAACCCTACTCCCGAGACGATAACAGGCGTTCCGCTTGGCCCGCCAGAACTCATCACCACCTTCGTGGCAGTAGACCAGTCCCAACACACGATAGTCGAGAGAGGCGTAGATCTCGCTCACGAGACGACGGGTCGTGGAGGCTAACGTCGCACGACTCGTCTTCATGGTCGGACCCCTGCAATCCGAATCACCGTGGCAGTCACCATCGCCGCCACATCGGAGAGAAATTCGAGATTCAGAGTGTCAGCCGTATCAGTCTCACGATGGTAATGAGGATTACGGAAATTCGCCGTATCCGTTAGCATCACGGCTGGATAACCTGCATCCCAAAACGAGGCGTGGTCGCTGCGACGGGTATGAGGCATGACCTCCCCCCGACCTGGAACCACTAAAGACAGGGTTTTAGGTCTGGCAGCCCGCTGTCGAGCCTCCTGCTCAAGCTGGACCATCAAACGTTGAGAAGCTTCGTTGCCTACAATAGCGAGGAAGTCTCCCTGGGTCGGGATGGTAATGTGTACACCGGGTGGGATCTGCTGCGTGCCTGCTTCGCTCCGGGCAAACCCGACACATTCCAAGATGATCGCACCGGCCAGCTTATGCCGTTCGGCCTTCAGGCGGGATGCGAACGCCTGACTTCCCAGTCGACCCTGCTCTTCAAGACAGAATGCTACGAGCCAGACGGGTCGCACGAGAGGTTGCGCACGGAGCCCGAAAGCCACTTCGAGCATAACCACCAGACCGCTCGCGTTATCATCCGCGCCGGGCGATCTGGGCATGGTGTCGTAGTGGGCTCCGACCAAAAGTGGAGGCAACACCTTCCCTTGCCCGTCCGGATCTCTGATTGCCACTACGTTGCGATAGGTCTTGCCCCACGCACTCACGAGGTGGTCGCCTGTAAAGCAACCTAACTTGGCAAACTGCGTCGACAGATAGTGCGCCGCCTTCTGAAGCGCTCGAGGGCTTGTCCCGGGATGACGCTCGCCGACGAGGGCCTTAAGGTGGCGGTTGATTCGGAGGCGCTGGTTCACTACAACAAGAGCCCTGTTGGATTAGCCGATTACGATGCGATCTCGGTCCCGATACCTTTTCGCGTAAACACTTCGAGAAGAATAGCGTGAGGGATTCGACCGTCGATGATATGGGCTTTGCCCACGCCGCCACCAAGCGCGTCCAGACAGGCATGCACTTTCGGCAACATCCCTTCTGCGATCGTACCTTTTTTCACCATCCGCTGTACGTCCTTTCGTGACACCGTCGAAAGATGGCGCCCCTTCGCATCGCGTATCCCCTTCACATCAGTCATCATCAGCAGTTTTTCTGCACCCAGAGCAGCGGCCATCGCCCCGGCCACCAAGTCAGCGTTGATATTATACGTATTGCCTTCCCGATCCGTACCGATAGGTGCGATGACGGGAATATAATGATCCTGCTGAAGTTTCCGCACTAACGTGGGATCGATCGATTGAACCTCTCCAACCAGGCCAAAGTCCTCGTCCTCCTCGCCGTCATCGAGATCCTTTTCCAGACTCGCCGCCCAGGCTTTGGCCGTGAGCGGTCGAGACAACATGAGGCCTCCGTCCTTTCCACTTAAACCCACCGCAAGGCCGCCATGAAGATTCAAGAGATCGACGATTTCCATGTTGATCCTGCCGGCCAGCACCATTTCGACAATTTCCATCGTGGCTTCATCTGTGACTCGCACTCCATGGCGAAATTTGGCTTCGATACCCAAGCGATGGAGCATCTTATCGATCTGGGGCCCGCCGCCGTGCACAATGACCGGGTTCAGCCCCACATATTTCAGAAGCACAACATCCTGGGCGAACCGCTCTTTCAGCGGCGCATCGGTCATTGCATGACCGCCATATTTGATGACGATAGTCTTGCCCTTGAACGTCCGGATGTAAGGCAGGGCCTCGATCAAGACATTGGCCTTCTTAATCAATCTATTCATGACCTGGCTCCTATTGAGAAAGAGAGGCAAACCGCGGGCCGTACGGCGTGAGCACATGCCCTTCTCGCGCGCCTGGCAGCCCTTGCTTGAGATAGAGCGTCGCCGGAAACTGCATGATTATCATGGCTTGTCGTCTTTCACAATGCGAGCGTTGGCCGAACGACCGGCTCGCGGGTGCGTTTTATCATAAACGGCTAGGAGCTGGTCCGTGGCCAGATGTGTATATTTTTGTGTTGTACTCAGCGAGACATGCCCGAGCATTTCTTGAATTGATCGTAGATCGGCTCCTTCATCAAGGAGATGAGTGGCAAAAGAATGGCGCAACGTATGGGGGCTCACGGAACCACCGGCAAGCCGGCTCGAATAGCGAGCCACGATGCGAGCAACGCTTCGAGTTGTCAGCCGCCCTCCCCTGCTGTTGCGAAAAACCGGCGAGGAGACGCGCTTCGCACTTCGATCGCGAGAATCGATCTGAGGACATCGGTCCAAATACGCCTGAACGGCTCGTATAGCGACTTCTCCGATCGGCACGATTCGCTCTTTTCGGCCTTTTCCTCTCAGGCAGACTAGTCCCTCGAACACGCGGAGATCGTCTAGATTAATCCCTACGAGTTCGCTTACTCGAGCCCCGGTCGAATAAAGCGTCTCTAACAGGGCGCGGTCTCTGAGCGAGTTTCCTGTCTGATCGACAGGAAACTCCATCAGCGCTGCCGCATCGTCTTTGGTCAAGACGCGCGGAAGGTGTTTCGGCTGCTTCGGTGTCCTGATGGTCTCGGCAGGATTGAGGGAGGCCTTACCCGCTCGTTGCAGATAGCGATAGAAACTGCGGAGAGACGCGAGCTTCCGTGCCATCGACGTGCTTTTTTCATGCTTACGGTTCAACCAGTGAAGATAGGCGCGAATCGACTCCGTTTGCACTGCGGCAGGGTCAATCGCAGGTACGTCGGGGTACTCCGTCGTCATGAACGTCTGAAACTGCCGGAGATCCGACCCATAGCTCCGAACGGTTTCGTGCGATGCATGATGCTCCAGTTGAAGAAACGTCATGAAAGCTCGGATTGCGTCATCCATGCGGTGAGATCCTCAAGCGCTCGTTGTCCCGTGAGCCGTCGTTTACGATCTCTGTCTTTCGTCGGCGTGGCAAGGGGAGGGAAAAGGCCGAAATTCATATTCATCGGCTGAAAGTGACGGGGGTCCGTGGTTGTAACGTGCGACACGAGACAGCCATGTGCCGTGGTAGGAGGCGGCGTCACCAGGGACAATCCCGCAAGACTACGGGCAGCATTGATTCCGGCCAACCCTCCCATCGCAGCGGAATCTGTATAGCCCTCGACGCCGACCAACTGTCCTGCGAAGAAGAGGGTGCTGCGGGTTTTGAACTGTAGGGTGTCGCGCAGCAACAGTGGAGAATTGATAAAGGTGTTGCGGTGCAGGCTGCCGTATCGCAGAAACTCCGCTTGTTCCAGACCTGGAATCATGCGAAACACACGCTTCTGCTCCCCGTAGGTCAATTTCGTCTGGAACCCCACGAGGTTGTAACAGGAACGATGGGCGTTTTCTGTCCTGAGCTGTACCACAGCATAAGCCCGCACACCCGTCTTAGGGTTCTCAAGGCCCACGGGTTTCAATGGACCGAACTGCATGGTCTGACGGCCCCGTTCGGCCATGACTTCGATCGGGATACAACCTTCAAAATAGGCAGTCTTTTCGAATTCCTTCGGTTGAACTTTATCCGCCCCCAGCAATGCGTCATAGAACGCGTTGTAGGCCGACTCGTCCATAGGACAGTTCAGATAGTCATTCCCACCCTTAGCGTAACGGGAAGCGAAAAATGCGATGTCCATATTAATGGAATCGGCATCAACGATCGGAGAGATGGCATCATAGAAATACAAATGCTTCGTATGGGTCAATCGTGCTATCGCTTGAGACAGTTTGTCGGATGTCAGCGGGCCGGTCGCCAGAATGCAAAGACAGTCTGTTGGAACCTCCGTGATCTCTTCATGCAGAACGCGAATTTTTGGATGCCCTTCCAATGCACTGGTAATGTTGAGCGAAAACTGTTCACGATCGACTGCCAGGGCCGATCCTGCCGGCACTCGTACCTCATCCGCTACCCGAATGATGAGTGAGTTAAGACGGCGCATTTCCTCTTTCAAGATGCCGGGAGCGTTAAGTAGATCGGTGGAACCGAGCGAATTCGAACAGACCAGTTCAGCCAGACCGCCAGTCTTATGCGCTTGGGTCATTTCTTTCGGGCGCATTTCACAGAGCGTCACCTTCGCTCCGCGATTGGCCGCCTGCCATGCCGCTTCAGACCCTGCCAGACCACCCCCGATAATGACAACGTCATCACGCATGCCAGTGAAACTCCGAGAAAAATGACTGAGGGCGGTGGCATTGTAGGAAGCGCATCGGGGGGTGTCAAGGCAACTTCGCTTCGCATAGCGCAGTCGTCATCATTGATCCGATTTGCAAACCCATGCTAGACTTTTGACTGTGTAGGCGATTAGCTCAGGGGTAGAGCGCTTCCTTCACACGGAAGAGGCCACTGGTTCGATACCAGTATCGCCTACCACAATATGGTTCTCCTGCCCCCTGTTTTCGTTCCAGAACCTGCCAAAGCCGATCATTTTCGTGATTCTGCCTAAACTGCTCCAATTCTGGACAGAATTCCGGAGGTCGGCTACACTTCAGTCTATCGAGCAACCATAGACTCTGAACTGTACAAGATAAGTGAGGTCATCATATGCGAATCACAGCTCTTGCCATGGGGATTCTCCTACTGACCGGCGCAGCCGGCTGCGCAAGTCAGCAGCAAGCATCGGGGGATGCAGATGGAGGCTACACCGCCCCCGCCAGCATTTACAGCGTAATGAACCCCACATCTTTGGTCTACACCGATGTAGCGGCCGGAGCAGCCCCTAACGACAACCCTTGGCGCTGGGCTGGGTTTATCCTCCATCCTGTTGGGGTCGGGATTGATTACGGCCTGAACCGGCCGATTTACAAGCTCACCAGCCAGATGCCGTACCTCTTCGGCTACACCGCTGAAGATTCGATGCTGGACAGCCAACGGCGCTAATTCTTCGCTTCGCACGTATCGTTCACAGCCGCAACGCCCGCTCTTCTCAGAAGAGCGAGCGTTGTTTTCCCGCCTGGTTGGAAAACCCTTTCGCGTTTCGTGTATGCTCCCTTCGTGAGTCGGAATTCACGTGACATGCGTACGCCTCGTGCGATGCCGGCCCCACAGTGGGTGGTCTGCGGACTGGGATTAAGCCTCTTGCTGAGCGCCTGCGAGGCGCAGGTTCCTAAATCGGCCCTCCCGCCTTCCGACAGTGATCTGGTTCTCTTGAAGTCCACGTCCCTCTGCACGTCGAAGTCCGACTTTCTTAAGACTTATCCCGCTTCTACTCTCAAATCACACGACTGGGGTGCCGGGCAGGAGTTGATGCTAGCGGCCAGCCGAAGCCCATCACATGGCGACGAGTCCTACTTTTTCGATGAAGACGGCATGCTTGTAGGAACCGTTTTTACCTTTTCCTCCGGGCTTGACTTGACTCCCTACCCGACCCTTCGTCACACACTAACGTTACTGAAGCCGACATTGGAGTTTTATCTCAACGTGGCGAATCTCTCTTCCAGAGGGGATATGGATGCCAGCGCCTTGTATGAAACCGGCGACGAAAAAACGACGACACAGTATTTGGTCCTTGGCCCGCGTGAGCGACCGACTTTGCTCCAGACTTCTGTGACGATCGATCCCTATGTACGGCTATTCTCACCCTATCGACGCGAGTTTTTGGAACGGCTGCGCAATCCGGCGGGAGGGAAACCCGGACAACAGCTCGACAGTCAAGGCGCAGAAGACAAAGAGCCCTTCCTCTCACTCCAGCAATTCGCGCGTGGCCAAACCGCGCAACTCTCCTACTGCGGGACTCAGAACTACGATACCGCGGCCATTGCCTTTCAAAAAGCGATCGCGAGCGGCTTTACGAATAAAGTGTGGCTGGCAGAAGCTCACCACAAACTCGGTCTCGCCTGGACAGGGAAGGGGCAACATGAACAGGCCAAGACGGAGATGCTTCAGTCGTTGGCTATCAGGCCAAACATTCCGGAAGTTCTAAACAACCTCGGTACGGTGTACCGCAAGCTGGGAGACAAAGCAAACGCGCTTGCCTCATTCGAAAAAGCTGTCACACTCCGTCCTAACTACGCCATTGCCCGCTACAACCTGGCCGAAGCATACGAGCCCACGAATCCCAAACGGGCCCTCTCGGAATACGAGACCTACCTTGCGTTGGTCCAAGGTATTCCAGATCAAGCCGACCGTATCGCTCTCGCCCAACAGCGCATCAAGTCGTTAAAACGCTAGCCTGCCGCCAAGTCAATTTCCTCCCTCTCACCGGAGTCGAACGTGTACTTTCGTTGGCAACTGTCCTGCCTGCGGCAGGTCTCACCCACCCTTCACCTACCTTGGTTGGTGGGTAAACGCCGCCTTGCGATGACGTCTCTGCTTTTCTTGCCGTTTCAGACTCAGGCCGGGAAGAACCCGGAGCTTTCAGTGGGTTTGTCCAGAGGCAGCGCCATGCGCTCGAACGAACGCATGGAGTTTTGAGGAGCTGAAGCAGTTCCCTCAGGCTGCTGACTCTATCGGCGGGTTTTCTCTTCCTGTTCTTCGAGCGTCTTGCAGTTGATGCAGAGAGTGGTAACCGGGCGGGCTTTGAGTCGCGGATAAGGAATCTCTTCTTCACAGCGCTCACAGATGCCGTAGGTATTCTGATCCATTCGGTCAAGCGCTTCGTCGATCTTCTTGATCAGGCGCTGCTCACGTTCACGGATACGCATTAAAAAATTCTGCTCAGCCTCCGCTGACGCCTGATCGCTGACATCCGGGAACGCCTCCTGACCACTTGGATTCGCAAGACCCTCAACTGCCTCATCAAGCATGGTCTTACGCTGCCGTTCAAGGTCACGACGAATGGCCTCGTATTTTTCCCCCTGAGATCGCGTCTTCACTCCGGACTTGGCCGTAACAGATCGCGCTGCCGATGGAGCGGGGGAAACGCGCTTGGAAGGAGAGCCTGCCTTCATGTTTTCCTGGGATGCTGTCTTGACTCTCCTCTTGGCCGAGACAGATCGCGCTGCCGATGGAGCGGGGGAAACGCGCTTGGAAGAGGAGCTTGCTTTCATAGTATACCCTTTGGGAGTACGATCACCCGAAACGAATGGCGACTATAACAAGGGGCCTGGAAAGGGGTCAATGGGTAGCCTGGACCGGCCAATCTCGCCTGCCTGGGTTTCTAGAGATCCCGACGACCTTCAATCGACTTGAGCAACGTCACCTCGTCGGCATACTCAATATCCATTCCCACCGGAATGCCATAAGCGATTCGGGAGACCCGAGCCCCGAGCGGCTTGAGCTGGTTCGTTAAATAGATGGCCGTCGCCTCGCCCTCAATCGTCGGACTCGTTGCGAGAATCACTTCATCGACTCCCCCAAGCTTGACCCGATCAACCAACTCCTCGGCTCTGATATCGGACGGGCCGACGCCGTCCAATGGAGATAAGGCGCCGAGTAACACATGATACAAGCCGCGATAGGCCCCCGCCCGTTCGATGGCATAGGTCGTACTCGGTTCTTCTACCACCAAGATTCTTGTCTGATCCCGCTTCGGATCGAGACAAAACTCGCAGAGTTCACCCTCGGCGATATTCCGGCACTGCCGGCAAAATGAGAGCCCGTCTTTGACGGCGCGAATCGCCTCGGCCAGGCGAAAAGCGTCCTCGCGCTCGGCCTTTAAGACATGGAATGCCAATCGCTGCGCCGTTTTTTGACCGATGCCTGGAAGACGGACTAACTCGCGCACCAACCGCGCAAGTAACCCCTGTTGATCGACTGCCATGACGTGATAGCGTGTTAGAGCAGCCCGGGAACGTTCATTCCGCCTGTCACCGATTTCATCTCGTCCGCCATCATCTCGCGAGCCTTCTTGAGGGCATCGTTCGACGCCGCCATTACCAGATCCTGCACCATTTCTACATCGCCGCCCTTCACGACATCCGGATCAATGACGATACCGATAAGCTGCATAGCCCCGTTCGCAGTGACCGTCACACTCCCGCCGCCTGCCGTTCCAGTCACAGTCATCGACGCGGCCTGTTCCTGGACCTTTGCCATTTGCGCTTGCATGGCTTGCGCTTGCTTCAGAATATTTCCCATGTTGCCGAACGGATTCTTCATTCCTCGACCTCCTTCTGCCTCGCCACAGATCTGACATCTACGAGTTCCGCGCCAAACATCTCCAGCGCCTGCTTGACGAACGGATGAGCTCGTGCTTGCTCGAAGAGAACAAGCCGTTGTTCCTTCTCTTTCGCTACTCTGAGCTGTGCCATCGTTTGTCCGGGAGGATCCGACTCCGTCAATTCGACAATCCGCATTCGAACTGCCTGACCGCTCAATCGTTCACATATCGATGTGAGCACCGCCATATTTTCAGGGTTTTCGATCATCCCCCGCGCCGCCATTTCCTGCTTGGCGAAGCCGATCGTTACAACCTGCCCCTCCATACTCACAAATCGTCCTCGTTCCAGGAAGGCCGCAATCCTGGAAGAAGCCTTAGCCACGTCCTCTTGGACGTGTTCCCAATTGAGCGGCGCTGCAAGGCACCCGTCGTCAATCGCAGATGTCGAAACCTTCACGTCGTCTGTAGTGTCGGATGATCTGACGGCCTGAGAAGCCATAGCGGAGCCTCTTGGAGGCACCGCATTCCCGACGGAGGAGGACGGCGGGGTCACAGGAGGGACCGGTGCAGAAGCCGTCGATTGAGGAGGCCTCGGCGGCAAGGAGCACATAGAATCTTCGACACGAGCCGGCGAGGCCGACCGGCTCGTCTGCGCCGGAGCCGGTTGAGATGCACGCGATGCCTGAGTTTGTCCCGCCGCTTGCCCTGATTTTTCATCCAGCCGACGCAGCAACCGGGTCGCTCGTACGGCTGCTGTTTCGAGCACGAACCGGGGATGGGTGCTGAGCCTCAGTGCGTCCTCAGCTTGCGTGAATATCGCAAATAGTTCCTGAAGGAGCTCGGGCGAGAACGAATGGGCGTCAGTTACCGTCTGTGCGAGATCTTCCGCCGAAGCCTCGATTAAGCGTTCCTGTTCTTGCGCAGTGGGCACTACCGACACCACCAGCATATTACGAAGGTACTCAACAACCTCTGCGCAATAGGCCCGCAGATCATGCCCTTGGTCCATCAGTTGGGCCAACACGCGAAGCGCCGCAGCGCTCTCCTGAGCGGTGATCGCCTGAATCATGGCACGCACGAGCTCTTGCGGAATTGCTCCCAGCAGGGTTTCAAGGTCCGCGTGCACAATCGTCTTGCCACCGAACGCCACTGCCTGGTCGAGCAAGCTCAATCCATCGCGCATGCTGCCTTCGCTGGCCCTGGCAAGTGCCGTCAAGCTCCGCTCCTCGATTGCGATCTGATCCTGTTCGACCACATGGCGCAACCGCTCGATTATCTCGAGTCGTGCAATCCGGCGGAAGTTGTAATGTTGGCAGCGGGAGAGAATGGTCGCGGGAATTTTGTGAATTTCGGTCGTGGCGAAGATAAACACCACATGCGGAGGTGGCTCTTCCAGCGTCTTCAGCAGCGCGTTGAAAGCCGAGGTCGACAACATGTGGACTTCGTCGATGATGTAGACCCGGTACTTTCCGCGAAACGAGGCAAACTTGATGTTCTCGCGGATCTCGCGCACATCGTCCACGCTCGTATTGGACGCCCCGTCGATCTCCATAACATCAACGGAGGTTCCCTGTGCAATTTCGAGACAATTCGGACAGGCGCCACAGGGTGTGCCGGTTGGCCCAAGCTCACAGTTGAGCGCTTTCGCGAGAATTCTTGCGACCGTGGTTTTCCCAACGCCGCGGGTCCCGGAGAAGAGATAGGCTTGGGCAATTCGTTTCGTAATGATGGAGTTGACCAGCGTCTGAACAACGTGTGGCTGTCCGATCACATCATCAAACGTAGCCGGCCGGTATTTTCTGGCGGACACTTGGTAATCCAACGTCGTTACGCTCCAAGTTCTGAATTCTACGTTTTAAGTTCTGCGTTAAGATTTTGAGTCAAGAAGGAATGAGTTTCGGTTCAGCTCAGCACTCATAACTCAGAACTCAACATTCCTCGCTTCGAGAGAGCGGGGCCAGGTGATCCTGCGGCACACAGAACTGACCGCTTACCGTTGCTTCCTTCCGGACCTGGCGGGGTTCACAGGGTTCTGTTGCACAGGGCCCAGCCCCTTTCTTCAAGTTCAAAGTGCTGAGAACTGAGTGCTGAGCAATGAGTGAAAAGAAAGACTCACGGGCAGTGAAGCAACTTTTTCGCTCCCATTCTCTCGTGAACTCAACACTCAGCACTGGCTTCGGATGGCGGAGAGGGTGGGCATCGAAGTCGCGCTCGCGCTCCTACAGAGGGGGCTTGCCCCCTCGTAGGCTCCCCACGCGGGGGAAACATCACCCGCGGTCCCCCTGTTCGAATCCCACTCTCTCCTTAGTCTGAAACTCAGCACTTCTTTTAGTGGCGGAGAGGGTGGGATTCGAACCCACGGTCCCATTGCTGAGACGCATGCTTTCCAAGCATGTCGATTCGTCCACTCTCGCACCTCTCCACGCCCGGGAATTCCAGCTTCCAGTGAAGAGGTGGCATCTTAGCACGCGACCCTAACTCCCGCCAAGACAAGTACGGAGGAGGCACTGGTATGGAACACGGAGTGGAAGCCCGTCTTTCACACACTAGCCTTCACGGGAAGCTGAGCGTACAATACCGCTCCGCAGGGATCGGCAGATGAGAGCACACAACGTTCACCCCGCGCATCATGACGGGCGTACGTCGTCGGTACAAGTTAACCGCCTAGCCTCAATCACGGTCACCCCTGTTTCACCAGCGACTCGCACAACGAGCGAGGGGGCGACCCCAATTCAATGGAGTAATCTCTCCCGACGTCTTCGACCGGTGGGCGTCGATGAGTTCCGCTTTGAAACCGGCGAGGTAGCGGGGTAAGACGATTGGAACATCTCCGTCTATGGCTGAAGGAACGGCCGGGCATTCCTTGGGAAATCTCGTGGGTTGTGCTGCTGGCAGCCGCGCTCCGTGTGGTCGCGTTTTGGCAATTTGATCCGGTTGCGTTCGACAGCGCCATCTACTTTGAAATGGCGGACCATATCCGGGCCGGACACTGGTCAACTGTACTGACCTACGACTACCCGCCGCTTTACCCCTTCCTCGTGGCCGCCGTTCAATGGTTTCTGCGAAATCCAGAGATTGCAGGACTTCTTGTCTCCTTCACGGCAGATGTCTTCGTCATCCTTCCGCTATTCGCCATTGCACGAACCGCTGTTGGATATGCAGGCGCCTGGGGAGCGGTTTTCTTGTGGGCCATCCATCCCTTAGCTATTAGCCTTGGCGTCCAAGCTCTTACGGACGCCCCGACGGCTGCGCTCGTTGCCTTATCGATCTGGGCGGGACTTCACGCATTGGCGCACCGACGTCTCGCGTGGGCCCTGGCAGCAGGGATTACCAGCGGCTTGGCCCACATGACGCGCCCCGAGGGAATTGAACCGGCTCTGGTCTTGGCCGCACTCTGCTGGTGGCCCGCCAACAAGCTGGGAACGCCACCTTCTGCATCCCCTAAAATCCAGTTTACCTGGGGTTCCGGCAATCAAACTCTACCAAGACTCACTCTGCGTAGCGCGGTGTTGGTTGTGGCTCCACTGGTCGGATGGGCATTAGTTGCATCCCCCTACATCATCGCGATCAGTGAGCAGACCGGAACACTGACCCTCTCAAAAAAGAAAAGTGCCGCCGGCTTTGTGCGGTCTCTCGCTGGAGAAGGGACGCCGACCATACCCCCGCAGAACCCCGCTCTCTTACCTTCGAACGAGAACGCTCCGGACCAGCTCGCAACAAGCGATCCCGCCGCACCTCAATCTCGACTCGACCGACTCATCACAGGCATCTATGTCTTTCAGAAGCCGCTCGTCAATAGCATTCACCCGGTCATCTGGATCTTGCTCCTCATTGCAGCATGGAACAGTCGCGTCGTCGATATGGAAGGGACCCGCCTCGCCCGCACCCTTCTGTTGACGCTTGTCGGATTGCATTTCGCCGTCCTGATCGGACTAGCAGCCGACCACGGGGCCACCTATCTGGGCGGTCATCACTTCTTCCTGATGGTGCTCTACAGCCTGCCGTTTGCCGGAGCTGGGTTGGCTCAGGCACTCACGTGGATGACGGAACGTGACTGGGCCTCCCGTTGGCTCCCGGCTATCTCCCTCGCGCTTCTTGTGGCTATGCCCATTGTCTGGATGGCCACCAAGGGCGTGGGACGCGGAGTGTCAGTTCGACCGGCGGCCGCATGGATCCGCGGCCAGATTCCCTCCGGTATCCCCGTAGTGCTCACGAACATCACGAAGGTCACATATCATGCGGGAGCCAAGCGGATCGAACTGAGCGGGACATACGAAGACATCATCGAACGGGCACGGACACAGTCCGCACATTACATCGTCTTCTACCCCGATCTTATTCCGACTGTTTCCCGGGATTTTCTCACTCGCATCGATGCGGCTGACCTGGAACTCGTCAAGGTTTTCCCCGAACCTTCCCGCTCAAACCCCCATCAACGCCTGGAGGTGTACCGTCTCCGGAAGGAGTAGCCGACAGGAAGATCCGATCGATCCAACCATCGAGACAGATCACAGTTGAGTTCTTCGCTGATCTTACTGTAGGCTGACGCCGTGCAACCCGACCATCGCCAGGGTTATCCCTTACCTGGGCCTGCGAAAATCAGCGGCAAGCCCAACAGATCGAATCCCGTAACCCTAGATGGAGTGGAGGAGTGCGCAAGATGAAAACGGTCCGATGTGACCTGTGCGGTTCGTCGGAGACCGCACTCCTTTTTAGGCTGCCTAACCAACAGTTTCCAACCCGCGCGCAGTCTTTCAGCTTGGTGGAGTGCCGAGTATGCGGACTCATTTACCTGAATCCAAGGCCGGAGGGTGAGGATCTAGCCGCCTATTACCCGAAGGGCTTTTATGATGGACTCGAACCTGACAGATGCAACCGTCTCGAGCAGCGATTATCGCCGAGACGAATGCGCCGAAAAATGAAGCGACGTGCCCTCCTCGAACGATTCTACGGGTATCCATCTTCCGCCGATTCACGCGCCTCCCAGGGAAATACACTGCTGAGCGGGATCAAGGCTGTGCTCCTCTCTATTGAACGATGGCGCCTTCGGTTTGCCGGTCGCGAGGCCTCGATCATTCCTTTTATTGGTGAAGGCCGGCTCCTTGACGTGGGATGCGCAAGCGGGAAGGACCTCGAACCGTTCATCGAGACCGGATGGATCGTGACGGGAGTTGAGTTTAATCCGGACGCCGCATCGGTCACACAGCGTCGGTATGGAATCCAGGTGTTGACAGGCGAGTTTGAACAGGTGTCGTTCGGCGAAGCACGTTTCGACGTCCTTCGGTTCAGCCATACCCTCGAACATCTTCCAAGCCCCAAACGAGCGCTGGAGAAGGCGTATCGACTTCTGCAACCTGGTGGCCTTCTATGGATCGAGGTTCCCAACGCGGCAAGTGCGGACCGCTGGTTGTTCGGGACTCAATGGTTTTGCTGGGATCTCCCTAGACATCTCTACCACTTCACTCCCCGGACGATGACGCGATTGCTGGCTTCCACCGGCTTTCATCCCGTGAAGATGTGCTGTGATGGGCGGACCAATTTCTTTACAGAAAGCATAGCCCGCGGCCTGGATTTCAGCCCAAGTGTTCATCCGCGTCGAATGAAGCTCCTCTCGACCATAGTACGACCGTTGGTTTATTTCATGGGTGCCATGAACCGTGGAGCAGTGCTGACTGTTCATGCCCACAAGCACGAATCTGTGGCTCAGGGTTCTCCGATTATGCAGTCTGTACCGGCAACAGTGGCCAAATGAACCCTGTCGACCTGAGCATCGTCGTTGCGATACGCAATCAGTTTGCGCACAACCAGCTCTTTTTTGAACAGGTGCAAAAGGCAACGAGCGGGCGCTTCGAGTTGATCGTAGTGGACAACGGGTCTACGGACGGTTCGGCGGAATTTTTCCGCCAAGTCGGGGCCCATGTGATCTCGACAGGTGAAAATCTTTGTTATCCCGAAGCGATGAACCTCGGCATGGCAAAGGCTACGGGGGAATATATCGGCTTTCTCAACAACGATATCGTGGTCAGCTCTGAGTGGGATACAGAACTGATCGGTGCGCTGGAGCGGCACAGCCTTCCGGTCGTCTCGCCGGTCGGAGTCGAGTTAATGCCTACCCCGACCCTCAGCCGAATCATCCAGGAACGATGGCGCGTGGTCAAACGAAAAACTGGCTCCATCGGTACGGCGGACGAATTGCGCGCTGCGATACAGATGATGTATGGAGACTGGGAAACCTTCTGCCGTCGGATGCGGGGTTCCTTTTCCGACAGACTGATACCCGGCATCGTGGGAAGCTGCGTGGTCGCCCGTCGATCGTTCATGCAAAGTATTGACGGCTGGGACGAGCGGGTTCAGGCGGCAGACTGGGACCTGTATCTGCGGCTCAACAAACGAGTCGACACCGCAGGCGACATTCGTTCTCCCATGGTCGTCTGCGGTGTCTACGTGCACCATTACGTCCAGGCGACGAGACGCGGCGAACGGGCTCCATTCACCTGCACTCACCCAAAACTCACGATTCAGGAAAAGTGGGAGGAGACCGCCCTGCGCAGTTGGTTTTTCAACCCTCCCCTCCTGCTTCCTCGCCCAAAACTTCATCGTACACCGGTCACGTATTTGCGCACCCGCGCCAGACGAGCCGCCATAGATGGTTCGCGCGCAATGTCGCTCATACATATGTGGTTATTTGGGTTCCCCGGTGCCGAAGTTTTGTTGAACCAAGTGGACAAAGAAGCGCTTCGGACTGAAGTCAGCTGACAGAGTAGGAAGTGATGTCCGTCAGAGTTCTGTACTTGCACGATTCAAAGCGGATTGGAGGGGCTGAACGGGCACTGCTCACCTTAGCGACGTCCATCAAACAGATGGCCGTGGAACCACTGGTGGTGTGGCGACTGGCGGACGATACCGCCCAGTGGCTCCGATCCGGAGGGGTTCGCGTCCTCCAGGCCAACATCCCTCCCTGGTGCCACGGGTTTGCTCAGCCGTTCCTCCCATTCTTTCTGAGGCGACTCGGTCGATCAATCAAGCCGGAGGAGATCGACCTCGTTCACGTCAACAATTACCGGCTGGCTCCCATCGGGCGAGCCGTTGCGCGATGGGCAGGAGTCCCCTGCATCTGCCATGTTCGCGAGACGATCGGACCGGGCAAAATCGAGCAGTATCGCCTTGCATCCAGCGCCGACTCTCTGATTGCCGTGGCGGAGGCAGTCGGCCAAGCCCTCGTCCACGGAGGTCTTCCATCGGATCGTATTACCGTCATCCGTTCCGGGATCGCGATGCTCGATCCCCCGACCAGAACAGAGCGGGCGGCCCTTCGAAGCAGGTTAGGTATCGCTGCCGAAGCACCGGTGCTCGGTATCGTGGGCCACATTCTCCGTCACAAGGGATACGATGACCTGATCCATGCGATCGCGCTGATCAGGGAGAAAGCTCCTGCGATCCTGTGCGTGATCGTAGGTGGAGCCCCGCGAGCGCGCTACCTTCACAAACTCCGGCAGCTTGCCAAAGATCTTCGTATCGAAAGCCGGTTGATATGGGTCGGTGTCCAACAAGATGTCGCGCCGATCCTTCATGCCATAGATCTCTTTGTACTTCCTTCCCACACAGAAGGCTTGCCCATCACGATTCTCGAAGCAATGGCAGCAGGTCAGCCCGTCGTGGCTACAACTGTCGGAGGGATTCCGGAACTAGTCCGCCACGGCGAGACCGGTCTGTTGGTTCCCCCGAAGGACCCTCAACGCTTGGCGGAAGCGATACTGGCCTTGCTGCACGGGCAGACATCCGCGCGCGCTATGGGAACAGCAGGTCGAGCCCTGGTTGCAACATCCTTTACCGTGGAGGGTGAGGCGAGGGAAACGGCTCTTCTTTATCAGCGAATCCTCAATGCGCGACCCGGTCGGGACTCGTTCAAAGAGACGACGCCTGGGGGACCACAGGCGATCACGCCGATCTGAAGGTGAAGGCATGTGGAGCGACATCCATCATCTCCTGATGCCTTCAACGCGCCGCCGATCTGGTGCGAGAACCGACTCTGTCGATCAGGCTCGGTTTTTCACCAGCAAACTCGTCTTCGTATTTGTGAATTGGCTTATCTCCGGCAGCCATTACTCCACACGCGGAACTCCCATTTCTCACGTCGGCATGCTTCACCGTGTTTACGGTTGCCACCGCGTGATGAATTCGGCTATAGAATCGTGGGCCTAGTTATTAGTGCTGCGCCACACAGTTTTCTCCTAATCTTGACGAGCCTTGGGATGGATTCACGGCACTCACGTATCTGGCAAGGAGGTTCGATGAAGAAGATAGTCTGCGGGTTCGTACTGGCGATAGCTGGGTGTTTGAGTGGAGCGGGGCTGCCTATGAATTCTCATGCTCAGGATGCCCCTGCAGCTGACCCAGCCGCACCAATCACCCCCGATGTTGTGACGTTAAAAGACGGCAGCATCATCTACGGAGAAGTGATTGAAATGTCCGGCGGCGTGTTGCAGATCAAGACGCTGATTAGCCCCGACAAGTTGGTGAAAGTAAATTGGAGTGAAGTGTCCAAACTGACTGTGAACCATCCGGTCCCCTTCCATCTGAAAGAAGGATCCGTGATCGTGGGGACTGTCACAGAGGGACCAGAGGGAACCTTGAATGTGCAAGTGGAACCCTTGAAAAGCACGATGGAAGTCCCGATGGAATCGGTGGTCTCCATGAATCCTGTGGTTCAGCCGCCTGTCATCTATGCGGGTAACATATCCGGAGCCTACACTCAAGCGACCGGGAACAGCCAATTTCGCAGTGCCAGTTTGCTAGGAGATTTCGTGGCGCGAGGCGAACAGCTCCGTCTCACGATCAACGGCCGCTACGTCTATGGCGATAATGCCGATACCCTCACCGCTCGGAACGCGCGCGGGACGGTCAAGCTCGACTTTTTTCTCACCAAACGGTTGTTCTGGTTTGCTTCCGCCTACTTCGAAAACGATCGGTTTCAAGATCTGAAAATGCGAACCGCACTCTCGACTGGCCCCGGCTACCAATTCATAGAACGAGGAGACTACTCCGGCCTCTTCAAAGATATGACGTTCTACGGCGAAGCCGGATTAGCCTACTTCAATGAAGATTTCCGCGCGGCAGTTGACAAATCGAGTTTTCGCGGACGCATATCCATGAAATTGGACTGGCCTCTCTTCGACGGTCAAGCTACGGTGTACCATTATGATGAAATTTACCCCTCTCTCGAGAATTCATCGGACTACTTCCTTACGATGGATAACGGCGTCAGATTCAAGCTTTGGAAAGGATTCGTGAGCGGCTTACAATGGACGATCCGATATAATAGCACGCCAGCGAGCGGCACCGGATCTACGGATAACATGTATCTCGTAACTTTGGGCTACGTCTTCGATACGACCAGAAAACGGTAGTCCCGATCACATCTTTGCAGTCAACCCTAATCCTCGTGAGGAGTAACCATGCTGAAAGAATTCAAAGACTTTGCCATGAAGGGCAATGTGCTCGACATGGCGATCGGCGTCATTATCGGCGGAGCGTTCGGTAAAATCGTTTCCTCGCTCGTGAGCGACGTGCTGATGCCTCCCATCGGATTGCTATTGGGCAAAGTCGATTTCTCAAGTCTCTTCATTAATCTGTCCGGCACGCCACAGCCGTCTCTCGCCGCAGCCAAGGCGGCGGGTGCGCCGACTCTTAATTACGGGGTATTCCTGCAGGCGACCTTTGACTTCATCATCATTGCGTTTGTCATTTTTGTACTGGTGAAGCAAGTCAACCGGTTTAAAAGAGAAGCGCCTCCACCGCCTCCGGCACCGCCGGCAGGGCCGACCAACGAAGAAAAATTGTTGATGGAAATACGCGACGCGCTGAGAGGCCGCCACTGAGCGCCGTCAAGACAAAGAGACGTCCGCGATGTGGGAGCGGGCGTCTCCACGATATGATGCCCCACGCGATCCAGAATAGGAGATCATCATGCACATATGCAAAACCGTCGTTCTCATCACGAGCGTGGTCGCCCTGGCAGGCTGTGCGAGTTGGGACAAGAGCCCAATTTGCCAGAAGAGTCACGGATGGACTGCGTGGTCTGACGTTCGTTGTAATCCGGCCCCGGAGACGTCTGCCGATACATCGATGGAGACAGCCGCCCGCCTCTCGGCTCTCGAAAAGGAGCGTCAACGTCTGGCCAACGAGTTGGATGCAGCACGAAGTCAAAATACCGCATTGAACAATCGCGTGAGCGATCTAGAAGGACAGCTTGCAGCGTCGGTGGCGCTGGCCGCAGGTCTCCAAGCCGGGACAGGAGACAGGGACAGGCTTGCGGCAGAACTTGCCGAAGCCAGACAGAGGAATGCCGCGCTCGAGAAACAGCTCGCCGACCTTCGCGGCGAACTCTCGACCGAGATGACAAAACTGAAGGAAGCTGAACGTGGATTGATCCGGGCGCTTCGTCCTCAGATCGAGAAGGGTGACATCACCGTCGACCTCAACAACGAGCGGTTGTTGATTAACCTGGCTTCCGGATATTTATTCGACTCCGGCCAGGATGAACTGAAGCCGGCAGGGGCTGACGCCCTTAAACAAGTCGGGGCGGTGTTAAAGGATTTCCCGGAGTACAAGGTGGCGGTGGACGGTCATACAGACAACGTGCCGATCCGGGGCGCCCTGAAGAAGAAGTTCCCTTCGAACAAGGAACTGTCTGAATCTCGTGCAGCCAATGCGGCAAAGGCCTTGACCGAAGGCGGTCTTGGCGCCGCGATGACGCACGGGTATGCAGATACCAAGCCTGCTGCACCGAACACAACCGATACAGGTCGGGCAAAGAACCGTCGCGTTGAGGTTCGCGTCACGAGGTAACGCCGTTCCAATTGAACGAATCGCGCGGGGGCTTCTCCCGTAAAGAGAGGCCCCCATCGCATTGAACAGCCGCTAGGAAGATAGTCCGAAAAGACCCTTTCGAGAGTGGAACATGCTGCCCATAACACATTTCAGCTGAATTGATCCCATGTATCGCACTGTTTGATCGCCCAGTACACCGCCTCTTTGAGTTTTTTCAACGTGACGTTCTCAGGATCGCGCATCGCCTGCAGTTTCTTATCGAGGTCGTAGAGCGGCTGGATCGATCGTTTATCAGGAATTTTACCCAGCGACCATGCCACTTCTGTCAGCACAGACCAGTCCGTCTTGGGATCTTGCAGCTTGGCGAGCAGCTGCGGCACGACGGACGCGTCGCCGTGCATCCCGCCCAATTGGCCTAACCCTTTGGCCGCTGCCGCCTGCAACTCAGGCTGCGGAGACGTGTTCATAATGTCGACGAGTAGGGGGATGCCTTCTCTGCCGAGATTGCCCATCGCCGCAATCGCCTGCTTCGCCAGGTCGCGATCCTTGAGCACTTCTTTCAACTTCGGCATGGCTTCATCGGCTTGCATCTCGCCCAGGAGGGAAATAATTTTGAACCTTCTGGCCTGCGGCGTGTCGGATTGATCGAGCAACTTCAACAAGCGCTCCGGCTGACCCCATTCCGCGGCCAGTAACAAGGGAAATTCATAGGTCTCGAGGGCATCCCTCAATTTGCTCATGGCATAGGCTCCAGGATCTCCCGCGTTGGCCGATTGAGCGGCTTGTCCCGCATCCTCAAAGTCGGTTCGCACCTCTTTCTGCCATTTAACCTTTACATTACCGAGAAGGTAGGTCATCTGACAGGCGGGACCTTTCCACAGCCGTGACGGTGCATCGGGCAAATCCGCATCACCTCCGGCAGCTGTCGTGCCTTCCCAGGTTTTTCGCTGTTCGCATTTTACTTTCATCACAACGTCATGGGGCTTACCGCCCTCGTCTACGGCCGTGTACCCCAATTCACCCATCCGACGAGCGACAAGATCGGCAAACGGTGCAGCGTCGACCGCCCCCTTGTCTGTCAGTGCGATGGCATCGATGCGCACCATCTGAATGTTCTCCAGGAGCGCTTTCTGCTCAGGCGTGAAATAGTCCCGGTACGCCCATGAGGGAAGAGCGAAAAGTGCGGCAACTGCAAAAACAAGAGCAGAGCGGAGGACCGTCACAGGCACCGCGCACCTCTTAGCCGGTATGCTGACGATGAATGCCCCATTGTCCGTTATGATTATACTAGTCATTGCAGGCCTAGGCTATCGTGCGCAGGATGATTACAGAATCCGGCTGCAAAGCGGCATCGGTATGGACGTTGGACCTTGAGGGCCCGGCCTGTGAAGAAGTGTTCAGTTCGATGCTGCCGCGCACAAAGGAAAGTCTCGATAGGTCGTCTCGATGCGGTAAAACACCGGCGCATCATATATTCGCAATATTGCGTTCTGCCTCTCGCTCAAATAAGGACACAATCCTTCTGCTCCTCGTCGAAACACATACGACTCCGGATAGACGACAAGTTCAAACTCATGGGCCGTCCAGCCGACTAATGGGAGCATGCGTAGGCGACCGGCCAGTTGCCCCAGATCGTTCGGTAGGAGCGCGATGTTTTCGTTCTGAGCAAAAATGACGGCTGCGCTTTTGGTGTTCCCGGAATAGAGTTTAAGAGCCGGATAGGAATGCCCCAACCCGAAAAGGGCAAAAGCGGGGATAATGGAAAATAACGCGATTGTTGCGAACGTGAGAGCATCGAGCCGGAGCCGCACGGCCTCGCCGCCGGAAGTAGACCTGTAGAATAGCGCGAGTACGAGCAGAAAGAGGTAGATGTTCCATGGCCACACAATGATGTTCCACATCGAGCCGTCCAGGCCAAGAGACGTGAGCACGGTGACGAGCATGACAAAGGCCATCATCGTAGCGAGCCGCCTGTGCTTCGGGAAAAACAAAAACAACAGTCCGATCGTTGCCTCAAATACGGGCACAAGAAAAGTGACGAGCGCCAAAAGAGCGGCAAGGAAAGACGGCTCTTCCGGAAATGTGTAGAGCGGCTCGATAAATCCTGGAAATGTTTTGAGGAAGAAGGTCGCGTTGATCTTGTGGAGCCCTCCCCAACAATAGACGCTGGCTACCATAATTTTCAGGGCATCGATGCTGCGTGATCCGAAAAATACCGCCGACACAATCGTGAAGACATACATGTATGTGTACGGTTGAAAACGTAGCAGGTCTTGCAGTACCCAAAACACCGTGCATGTCAACACTCCAAAAGCCGGCGCACGTTGCAACGGCTTCATGACCAGCCAACCCAAACACCCGACATTCAGGATCAGTATGATCCAATCAAGCCAGACGGGCGTTGATCCCAGAATTTCAATGACCGGCGATAAGGCGAAAATTCTCAAGCTGGGGATATAGGCTCGCCAGGACAGGGCCAAGGTAATGAGAAAGGCCACGCAAGTGATGCGCACGATATTCGTGCGCATCCGAACATATTCGTTCTCAGCCGGCTCTTGATCAAAAGTAGGGGCCATGCTCGGTCTCCGATATCGGCACGCACACAACGTCGGCAGGCTCTCCAACGCCCCATCACGGAAACTATAGCCAGCAGCCACCATACGACTCAACTCCATTCGTTCGATGAAGCACATTCGTCAATACTGTCATATGTCTGCCAGTAGACGGTTCTTGAGTACTGTGCTCGCCTGCGGAACTTGATTTGAGAGAAGAGAAGGCTACTGGAGAGGTTTATCCGCTACGACATGGTCCCTTACGGACTGGGAGCAGCCGATGACCGACGATGCCCCTGCCGAACCCATTGAACGGTGGACGGTCAAACGCCGAGCGACTTTGATCGTTAGCATCCTCAAAGGGGAGACATCTGTGGCTGAGCCGCCCGGAGCCACGGCCTAGGCCTTGGTGTTGGGTGGCTAGCTGAATCGATCGTACTCTCGCCTCGCCAATGGCGAAATCTCAAGAAAATCTCTCTTGAAGTTTCGTGAATCGCGAGATTTCGTCATGCGCTCGATCTCCCGAAGTCCATATAACTCATCGGTTTTCTTAACACGGTCGCATCGAATAGCCATGGCATCAGCCGTGCACAAGCGGTCCTGCATCCTTGGTGAGATCCGAAGGAAAGTAACCGCGTGACGGTTCTCGGCCGACGAGCACCTGTACTGCTGGACCAGGATCACGCGGCCAATCCTGCCGATGCCTCGACAGAGGCACTCCGAGTACTGTGCGGGTATTGACCAATATTCGACATCGTGTTAACCACCGTGCCGGTGTCGATTTCGATCGAGAAGTCGTGAACGGTGCCCTCAGACATCATCCGCTATGCACATAATTCGGATGATGCGCAACGAAAGCATCGCCGGGGTAATCGTTAGGAGGAAGCCATGATCAAGCGAATGTCAGCGTTCATCCACGGGTCAGTCTGCTACGGGATCGCTTACCTCACCATCACCCCCAATGGTCCAGTCAATTGCGTTCCGCGTTCGAATGGAGGCATGCCATGAAGTCCGCTTACATCATCGGATTCGCCGCGGCTGTTCTGCTCGCCAGCGCCGCTCCCAGCTCGGGCACAGAGTCGACGGTAGCGCCCGCGCCGACGACGAACCGTTCTGATACGGTCCCCCTCTACACGAATCTCGGCTCCCACCACAAACGCATCTCGACTCGAGTTCCGGCCACACAGCAGTACTTCGACCAGGGCCTGCGGCTCGTCTACGGATTCAATCACGCGGAAGCGATCCGATCGTTCACGCGCGCCGCAGAACTCGATCCCACCTGCGCCATGTGCTACTGGGGAATCGCTCTCGCCTACGGCCCGCACGTCAACGCTCCAATGACCTCGGCGAGCGGAATTGCCGCGTACGAGGCGACGCAGAAAGCGCTGGCGCTCAAGTCACACGCCACGTCGCCTGAGCGCGCGTACATCGAGGCGGTCGCGCAGCGCTACGAAGCGGTTCCGCCGACCGATCGTGCCCGGTTGGACACATTGTACTCGCGCGCGATGGAACGGGTCGCCAACACCTACGCCAACGACCTCGACGCCGCCACGCTGTATGCCGAATCGCTGATGGACCTACGCCCGTGGAACTACTGGCAACCCGATGGTACTCCCTACCCAGGCACCAAGGAAATCGTCCGCCAGCTCGAGAGAGTACTCTTGGGCAACCCAAACCACCCCGGCGCATGCCATTACTACATCCACGCAGTCGAAGCGGTGAACCCGCAGGCCGCAGTGTCATGCGCCGAACGGCTCGCTCAGCTCATGCCGGGCGAAGGGCATATGGTCCACATGCCCGCACACATCTACATCCGCGTCGGACGGTGGAACGACGCCGTGCAGGCCAACCAACACGCCATCCACACCGACGAGGTGTTCATCGAAGGGCAGCGCCCGATGGGCGTCTATCCGCTCGCGTACTACCCGCACAATATCCACTTTCTCGCCTTCGCCTACACCATGGCGGGCTGCAGTGCGCAGGCGATCGAGGCGTCCAATACACTCGCCTCCAAGGTGAATCTCGACGCCGCGCGCCAGGTCGGGCTACTGCAAGAGATGCTGCCGTACCCCGTGCTGACGCTCACGACGTTCGGAAAATGGGACGACGTGCTTGCCGAACCGCTTCCGCCTGAGGACATCCGCTTCTCGAGCGCCATGGCCTACTACGCTCGCGGCGTGGCGCACGCCGCCAAGGGACACCGGGCGGAGGCACAAGCCGCGCTTGACATGGTGACAGCGATCAACGCCGCGACGCCTGAAGATGCCGATAACAAGACGGCGCTCTCGATCGCCGTGCACGCGCTGTCCGGCGAGATCGCCACCCGCCGCGGCGACCTCGACGCGGGCACCAGTCACTTCCGAGAGGCGGCCAAGATCGAGGACGCAGGACTCTACTTCGAACCGCCCAAGTGGTATTACCCGATTCGGCATTCACTCGGCGCCGTGCTGTTGAAGGCGGGACAAAATGCCGAGGCCGAGAAGGTGTATCGCGAAGACCTCCGGCGCTTCCCCGAGAACGGCTGGTCCCTGTTTGGGCTCGCACAGGCGCTCCGGGCGCAGGGGAAGAACACCGAAGCGGCCGCAGCGGAAGCGCGCTTCCGTCGTGCGTGGGCAAGCGCGGACGTGACCCTGACGGCATCGAGGTTCTAGCAAATTCAGTTGCTGCTGTCTCACTCCGTAGGCCCCGTTTTGATCACCAAATTATTTCCCGATTGTATGACTCATGTGAAGTTTCACAATTACGCATAAAGTACCCTCATGTTAGCCGGCGAGCGTAATTCATGGGGCTAGGTTGAGGCGGCCCGGAATTGACAGACACCTTTGAACGGGGCATATTCCAGTGTTAATTTCGTCGGCGTGATTTTAGATTTAGCCGATGCTAGGATTCCCGTGTGCCTCCGTACAGCAACCATCCGGAGCTGATAGGTGTGACGATGGAACAAGAACTGTTAAGAATGTCGTGGACGAGCATGGGGTTGAAGAAGAGTCGAAAGCGAAGATGGCAATGGGACAATGTTTCTATCCGGTCTGCCCGTTGAACCGCCATGACAGGATACGATAAACGCCTGAAGCGCATGTAAGAAGGGAGGGAGCCATGTCGAGAGGGAGGATCTTGGTGGTAGATGATGATGAAGAAATCAGAAAATCCGTTCGCCTAATCTTAACGAAGGCCGGCTATGATGTGGTTGAGGCAGAGGATGGAGAAATAGCAATCTCACGACTTCTCATCAATGATAATCCATTTAAGGTGGGTCTCATTGTTTGTGACATTCAAATGCCAAAAGTCAACGGAATGGAGGCTATTGCCTATTTCCGTCAAGAGTTCCCTTCCACGCCCGTTATTGTATTAACTGGGCATCCGGCATTGCCCGGAGCAATTCATCTCTTCAAACAGGGTATTATCGACTATCTAGAGAAACCAATTTCACCAGAAAAACTGATTCAGGCCGTGGAGAAATCAATTCGAGGTCACGTTTATGAAGGTAATTTTTAAGCGTGATCGGTTGAGACAGAGATCGTTTTGCCTCACGTAAATTGTGGATGGGTGACCGAGTCAGGTGCTGCAGGAAACCTTCTGAATTTCTTCAATACCTATCAATAATCTACGACCAACTCTTTGACCACCAACTCAATTCACTCACGCCAGCAGGCCGATCGGCATGACCACGCGTGATTCTGAGGCCGGTGGCCGAAATCGCAGTGCATTATGCGGGCGCTGCATATTGGACTGATGGCGCTCGCCGAGGCGTGGCCTTCGTGAAGCTGGCTGGTAGAAGAGTTCGCCGTTCAGGCACTCATCCTGCCACTTCCTGTTATAGAAGTCGACCTAGCCGTACGCCCGCAGTCTTCCCGGCTCGATGAATAAGGGTGCCACGACCAGCACGCCATACGGGCAGGCCACCTAATCCGTTGTTTGTTGTGGTGGGCCTCGTATGGGTCGAACCAACGGCCCGCTGATTTAGAGATCCCCTCTTGACCAAACTCAGCAAACCCGGGAGCATGTATTTAAGCAGAAAAACAAGAAATCGGAATAGTCGATATTGTGCTGAATGTGCCTAAGTTGGGGGATTCCGCTAGCAGAGTGGTAGCAAGCAAATGAAAAGGTCTTCCCTTATGCGGGGACTCAGATATAAAGTAAAGAAGGTCAACCTGCTACTTCATCCTGTGTGACGCAAATTTAGACAATGTCTCATCCTGCTTTTGTACAGTCAATCTGCCAGGCTCACAACATTGACAGGCAACGTAGATAAGGAATATGATTTCTCCAACCATAGGTCTAGACACATGCTGCGATCCTTACGACCTTCTCTAGCCTCATTTCTGAGCGTGCTCTTTTTCGCGTTGAGCTTCAATGCCTATGCCTGCCTCCTGCCGGTGAATGGGGCCCCTATCGCGGGAACGGAGAATGGCTGTTCAACTCGAGATGAACAACCAGTCTCCCTGTACTGCGATACATTTAAGACGCTCAGTGTGCAGTCAGCCGGGAAG